>MDTA01148190.1_pt1 | contig 19232 bp, 15 predicted proteins | sample 811151 | NCBI WGS metagenome assembly MDTA01 (sample SAMN05326648, study PRJNA326480) | marine metagenome | isolation source: seawater | place: Indian Ocean: South | collected 2010 | reverse complement strand
GTAAATTCTATTGTTATTAGATTTAAAAATTATTTTTTATACAATTTTTAAGGTTATAAAGAGAGAAGGTGTTAATAACTCAGAAAATAATATAATGGAAAAATTTAAAGGAAATGAAAAACAATAGAATTTACCTATCTCCACCAAACTTAGATGAAAAAGAAAGAAGTTTTTTAAATGATGCTCTTGATAGTAATTGGATTGCGCCATTGGGATACCAAGTTGATGAATTTGAAAAAGAAGTTTCTAAATATTTGAATATAAAAGATTCTGCTGCATTATCCTCTGCAACTGCATCAATACATCTTGCGCTAATAATAGCCGGCGTCAAAAAAAATGACAAAGTTTTATGTCCATCATTGACTTTCGCAGCTACTTCAAATCCGATATTATATATTGGAGCTGAACCTATATTTGTTGATTCAAATAATTTGGATTGGAATATTGATATTAATCTTCTGGAGTTGGCTATGAAGAAACACAAACCAAAAGCATTAATTAGTGTTGATTTATACGGCCAGAGCTGTGATTATGAATCAATTCATAATTTGTGTGGTAAGTATAATGTTTTTCTAATTGAAGATGCCGCCGAGGCTTTAGGGTCTAAATATCGCAATAAGCAATGTGGTTCATTTGGAAAAATATCAGCACTTTCATTTAATGGAAATAAGATAATAACAACATCTGGCGGCGGTATGCTTGTTTCAGACAACGTTGATTATGTAAAAAAAGCAAGATTTTTAGCTTCACAAGCAAGAGAAAATGAGCTGCATTATGAGCATAAAACAATAGGTTTTAAATATAGGATGAGCAACCTATTAGCAGCTATTGGAAGGGGGCAGCTTTTAAAACTGGATGATTTTGTAGCTCGCAAAAGAGAAATATATAAATTTTATTATGAAAGCTTAAATCATTTAGACGGAATATGCTTTAGTGGTGAAGAAAATAATACCGCATCAAATCGATGGCTAACCACTTTCACAATAGATGAAAATATTAACGGCGTAACAAGAGATTTAGTTATTGATAAGTTAGAAAAGCACAATATAGAGTCAAGACCAGTTTGGAAACCAATGCATTTGCAGCCGCTCTATAAAGGCTATGATTATATAACAAATGAAAAAGCTGATAATTCTGCAAATATCTTTAAAAATGGAATATGTCTACCTTCTGGATCAGGCTTACAAAGAAAAGACCAGGAAAAAATAATAAATATTATTTTAGATTGTTTTGATTGACCTAGATTGTTTTGATAGAATTATGAAAATTCTTATCCTCTTTCTAATATTGATTAATTCTTCATTAAATGGTCAAAGACAAAATTTTAAAATATATTCACCATTTCCTGAAGTTAGGCTTGATGAGGAGCTATCTAATTACAGCAGGTTTGAAACTCCAATCTTAAGATTAAAAAATCAAGAATCTAAATTTTTTAATGTTTACCAAAAAATACTTTACTTAAGAAATAACGGCCATCCAAACATTGATAACAATGGAGAAATTTTCAGCCCTTCAAATAATTCTCGCTACATAAGCAATAGAATAACTTTTCACAATTCATGGCTAATTTTAGATATCGAACCATATCAGATTTACCATGAAAATATTTTCAATACAACACCACCTAAAGAAAAATATCTAGTTAATACCACATATAAATATGTTAACAATCATTTAGAAAAAATATCTATAGATAAAATTAAAACTGGTTTCAGAAATTCAATAATTGCTATACACTATAATGGAATTGGTGTTGGATATGGCTATATGTCTCATTGGTGGGGGCCTGGCTTTCATAACGCATTAACTCTTTCGACTAATGCCCCTAGTCAAAGAACTTATTCTTTAGGTACTTTCAGGCAAATAGCATATAAAAATTTCGGTTTTGAGCTCAACGTAGTTGCAAAGCCATATAAAAACACAAATGGAAAAGATATCTTCTTTTCAGGATTGAGAGCAAAATTTACAATAAAAGGAAAGCCTCATGTATCATTTGGGTTTCATAGAACATTTCTTTCAGGGGACTTTATGGATATGAGTGAAACCACAAACATGAACCGCAAATGGACTTTGAACGATGCTATTTCACTTGTCATTAAACCCATGTTTGGGCAGAATAAAAAAGATTTGCCCTACGTTAATAGCAATACACCAGGTTTTGATAGGTGGGATGAAGTTTTATCAGGTTTCATTAAATTTTATTTTCCTGAAGATAATATTGACCTATATCTTGAAATTGCAAGTGATGATAGCCGTGGTAACATGTCAGATCTAATAGCACATTGGGATCACACACTGGCTTATTTATTAGGCTTTAGAAAATTTTCAACAATTAATAAAGTTAAAATTATTTTTGGAATAGAATATTTTAGCAATAAAACATCAAATACCTTTAAAAATGATTTTTATCGAGGAAGCGCTAATGCTACCAACTATTACTCTAATGAAGAATATGACAATTTTACATACAGAAATCGACGAATGGGTGCTCATTCAGGGTCTTCGTCTGACGATTTAATATTTTTGCTAGGGCTTACACTAGCGCAAAATACTCTTTTTATATCATATAACCAGGAAAGACACGGTATTAAAAGCATGGAATTTCCTGAGTTAAAAAGTGAAATTAATTTAACGTATCGTTATAATATTAATTCAAAAAATTCAATTATCATTTCTGCAGAGCATGAAAGAATAAGAAATTTTTCATATTATCTAAATAATACTTCGACGAGTAGTTTTATTTCTCTTGGGTATTTATGGAGCCTTAGATGATTGACAAATTTTTTTTAAAATTCACTCTTTTTGCTTATCTAATGATAAATGTTCTTTTATCACAGTCTGATTCTTTCGAATTAAACTCATTTTTTGTTCAACGAATTAATTCGGAACACGATAGGGTGAATTCTCAAGAAATACGAGATAAAGATCACTTTCTTAAGTTATCATACTATAACTTTATATATCTCAATTCAAATTTGCCAAACCTTGAAAATATAAATGGCCTATATATTGATAAAGGATATGGTTTTATTCAATCATTATTAGTAGAAATAAAAAAGAATGGATTTTACTTATCATTTGAACCGCAAAAATACATTTTACGAAGATTAGATATAAATACCCCGGAAAAAAGTGATGAATTTTCAGTCCTTAATGATACCAGATTAAAAAAAAATGAATATATTAATGCAAAGAATAATCTAAAAAATATTGGGATTTTATATAATTATAAAAATTTCCAAATTGGAATAGGTAATTGGAACGATTGGTGGGGTCCGGGTGTTCATAATAGCTTAGTTCTATCAAATAATGCCAAAGGATTTTATAATTACCATATCGGGACAAAAGATTATTTAAAAATAAACTCTAAACTAAAAACAAAGTTTAAATATACAATTTCATTACCAATGAAAAATTCATTTGGTAGTGAGTTTTTTCTTACGACAATTCAAACTGAAATAAAATATGGTAAAACAGGGTTAGGGATTGCCAATCATATTCTTAGTGGTGGCTATAATGATATAAATTGGAAGCTTCATAACGCTATTCTTTCACATTTTGATAAAAATAAAAAAAAGTACTGGGATCAAATTACAGATTTGTATATAAAATATGTATCAACCAAAACTGGTTTAAATTTCTTTCTTGAGTTTGGAATTCCATCAAGAAGTATAGATAATAATGCAATTTTATTTAGTGATCATGCAACAGGCTCAAATATTGGCTTAAGGAAATACGGACTATTTGGAATAAGTGAACTTCAGTTTGGCTTTGAATATACTCGATTAATCCAGGGTCAATATTATAATTTACTACCTACCCCTAATTGGTACGATAATATTAAATATAATTATTCATCTTATCATCAGAGGAGATGGGCTGCTCACAGTGGTTCAGACTCAGATGATTTTCTTATCTTTTTAGGATATAGATTAAAAAATAAAACATTTATTTATGGAATAAACTATGAAAGACATGGCGTAACATATAACTTCCCCCCTGAAGTCAAATTTGAGTCCAGAATTTCTATTAGCATAGACTACAACAGCTTTGAATTAATAGTTAATTATGAGAATGAATACTTTAAACATTACAATTTCGTAGATAGCAATAGAAACATATGGAAACAGGAGTTTGAAAACGGATCAATACAGCGTACTAATACCCTACTATTTAAACTTCAAAAAACTATAAAAAAGTAAAATTAACTAATTGTACAATTAGTTAATTTTCTCTCTAATTTATAATTGACACTATATAAAATTAGTTTGACATTATGTAAATAACATGTAATTTTTTTACATGAAATCTAAAATTAATTTTTTATCAGTTCTTTTTGTAGTTTTTGTTGTCCTTTTAGGTAATCTTTTATCAGGTCAAACTTTTGAAGATTTGAAAAAATTAGAAAAAGAATACAAAGATGCCCTTAATAGGAAGGCTTTACAAAAACCTTCAGAAATTAGTAATGCAGAAAATGAAGCCAAAAGTAGAGCGTTACCTTCGAAGATGGTTTACTCAAGAAAAGATATTTCTGCTTTACTATCTACCACTAAGGAGCTTCTTAATGAACTAGAGTTCTATAGAGACTCTATCGATAAAATGCCGTATGCTGGTTATGAGATTTTTACTCAGAGAGACAGCATACCCTTTTGGCAAAATATACCTGCTCCCAAAGATTATATCTTAGGCCCTGGTGATGAAGTGATTATTTCAATTTGGGGTGAGTCTGAATCATATAATGAAGAAATAATAAATAGAGATGGAGAGATATATATAAAAAATATAGGATTATTAAACTTATCAAATAAATCCCTTATTGACGCAAAATCATATCTTTTATCTAAATTTTCTAGAGTTTATTCTACTTTATCAGGTGAAAGTCCTAAATCATTTATTGATATTACTCTTGGGGAGTTGAAATCAATAAATGTTCATTTTGTCGGATCTGTAAATATTGCTGGTGTTCATTTATTACATCCGTTTTCGAATGTTGTTTCTGGGTTAATTCAGGCTGGGGGTGTAAGTGAAGATGGTTCATTGCGAACAATTAAGGTATTGAGAGATAATAAGGTGGTTAAAACTATTGACTTATATGACTACATGTTTTTAGGAAAGTCAATCAACTACGTTAGGTTGATGGATCAAGATATTATATATGTTCCACCAAGGCTTTCGACTGTTGCTATTACAGGAAGTATAAGAAAACAGGGCTATTATGAAATAATTAATGGAGAAAGATTAGATAAGCTGTTATCATTTTCAGGAAATGTAAATGAGAAAGCTTCAGAAACTATTTTAATTTATAAGAATAGCCGTTTTACTGATAATTCAGGATTTTTAGGTAGTGTCAAAGAGGCATTCAACTATGAAATAGCCTCTGGTGACAGCGTAATAGTCCTTCCTGTTTCAAATATTAAAAGATTTGTTAGAATTGAAGGCCAGATTAAAAATCCTGGTGAGTATCCTTTTGAGCTTGGTATGACATTAGGGGATTTAATAAGTGCGACATCCACATTAGATGACAGTGAGTTTATCAAAACAATTAATTTTTCAAATATTGTAATTCATAGAAGAAACCCCGCAGACCTCAAACCATTATCATTTTCAGTAGAATTTAAAGAAGAAACAAAACTAGAAAACGGTGATCATATTTCTATTGCGCCATCACGAATTTTTCAACCCATTGAAAGTATTATCATAACAGGTGAGGTAGAAATTCCAGGAGTTTTTCCAGTTAATAATACCACCACTTTAGGGGATGCGATTAAATTTGCAGGAGGAATGACGAAAAATGCACTAAATGATGGAATAGAGATTTATAGGGATTCATTAAAAGTTGCTTGGACAAAAGATAATTTTATTTTACAAAAAGGTGATAGTCTTAATATTTTAAAAAAAACAGGCCTTGTTCTCGTTAAGGGCGAGGTTAACAACCCTGGATATATTACTTTTGATAAGGGTGCAAAAATAAAAAAATATATAAATAGAGCGGGGGGTTTTACTTCGTTTGCTGAAAAATCAGATATTTATGTGATATATCCAAACGGCAACTCTATCCCCAAATCTTCAATTTCGTCTCCTAAAATTAAAGAAGGCTCGATTATTATTGTTAATCAACGAGCGCTATCTGGTAATAGAGGTCTTTCTGGTTGGGGTTTGATTGGGTCAATATCAACCCAAGCTGGTAGTATAGCTACAACTCTATTATCATTAGCCCTTGTTATGAATCAAATAAATGGATCTTAAAATGAATGACGATTCGCTGACAATAGGACAAAAAATAAAACGCTTTAGGCTTATTAATGACATTCGCCAGGAAGAAATGGCTGAAAAAATGGGAATCTCAAGAGCAACTTTAATAAATTATGAAAAAGGGCATACCACGATTAATATGGATGTTTTGACCCGCCTCAGAGAAGCGTATCCAAATTTCAAAATCAACAAAAAAAATAAAGAAAAACCCAGATTAATAAATAATGGTATTATTGATTTCAATATATTATTTAAAATTTTGTTTGATAGAAAACTATTAATTCTTTTGACTTCTTTTTCAATGGCGCTTATAGGGTATTCAACATCTTTTTTATTAACAAACTATTATACCGCTGAAATTTCGCTGTATCCTGCGAAAAAAGATAATTTTCAGGGACTAGGTCAATTCCAGTCTATTGCATCAAATTTGGGTATAAATTCAGCTAAAAATGAGCAAGATTTCAATATATCAGATGTTGTAAAGTCAAATTTAATAGCTAACAAGATAATAGAGATTGATTGGGAAAGCTCTATTGGTCCAAAATTAAACTTAATAAAATTATGGAAAATTGATAAAAAACCTCTATTTGGATCTACAAATCAAAAAAAAATAAATATGAATTATTTCAATGATTTAGCTAGAAAAAAATTAGATGATCATATTAGCGTTAAAGAAGACAAGCTCACAGGGCTGATTCGTATAAATACTACATTTAGAGACCCCTTGCTTTCCTCTAGCATCGCTAATTTCATTGGGCAGCAGGTGCAAAACTATATACAAAAAGAAAACTCAGCCCAATCAAAAAAAGAGAAAATCTTCATATCTGAAAGGCTTGAAATTGTCAAAAATGAGCTTGAATCCGCTGAAATAAAATTAAAAGAATTCAAAGAAAGAAATAAAGGCTATGAAGATTCCCCTGAGCTTTTTATGATATTCTCACAATTATTCAGGGAATCTGAAGCAAAAAAACAGGTATATTTGATGCTTCAACAACAATTAGAGCTAGCACGAATTGAGGAGGTAAAGCAATCACCTATTCTGCATATACTTGACAAAGCCAGCCCTCCAACAGCAAAAAGCTCACCAAATCGACTATTAATATGCCTAGCTTTTTCTTTGTCTGGATTTCTTTTTTCATCAATAAAATCAATTTTTGAATACTAATAAAATGCGAAAAAGGATTTGTGTTGTTGGTGCAGGAAAATGGGGTTCAAACCATATTAAGTCTCTTCACAAGCTAGATGCACTCGGAGGGATTGTAGATTCAGATATGAGCAAATTGGACCAATTTAAAGCCCTTGATAATAATTTAGTCTTTTGCAAATCTTTAGATGAGTCTTTTGCTAATAATTTTGATGGGTATATTGTAGCCACTCCAACATCTACACATTTCACTATAGCAAAACAGATAATTATGAATAGCAAACCTTTATTGGTTGAAAAACCTCTTACTTTATCATTAAAAGAGGGTAAAAAAATTGAAAAATTATTATTGTCTGAGGATGTAAAGCTTATAGTGGGTCATCTATTATTATTTCATCCTGCAATTCAAAAAATAAATGAAATAATTAAAGATGATCAGATTGGACAAATTCAATATATATATAGCAATCGTTTAAATCAGGGTGTTGTCCGTAATGATGAAAATGTATTTTGGAGCTTTGCACCTCATGATATAGCAATTTTTCAACTTTTGACTAATTCATTCCCTGATAGAATAAATTCAATTGGAGGGGCATTTATTCAAAAGGGAATTCATGACACAACAATGACATATTTGAAATACCCAAATGGAATTCAAGGCCATATATATGTAAGTTGGTTGCATCCATTTAAAGAGCATAGATTGGTTATAATTGGAACAAAAGGGAGTATTCATTTCGAAGATTCATTAGTTAATAAACCGCTATTATTATATAAAAAAAATATGAAGACCGCTTATAATAGAGAAAATATTATTTGTGATAGAGTTGAATACAATAATAGTGAACCATTAATGAACCAATTAAGTTATTTTATTGACATAATTGACGGGAAAAAAATAACCAAAGTGGGAATAAAAGATGCCCTAGAAGTTTTAGAGATATTAGAAAAGGCATCACAAAATCTGATATAACTGATGAAAAAAGTAGATAAAAAAGAATTTTTCATACATGATTCGTCTTTTATTCATGAAAATACAGAAATTGGTGAAAGAACAAAAGTTTGGCATTTTTCAAATATTCAATCTGGTGCAAAAATAGGAAAAAATTGTACCCTTGGTCAAAATGTTAACATTGGGAAAAATGTTAACATTGGTAATAATGTTAAAATTCAAAATAACGTATCTATTTATGAAGGTGTTCAGTTAGAGGATTATGTTTTTTGTGGCCCATCAATGGTTTTTACAAATATTATTGTTCCAAGATCTGAATACCCTCAAAGAGGCGCAGCTTTTTATAAAAAAACATTAGTAAAAAAATCAGCGTCAATTGGAGCAAATGCCACAATTTTATGTGGCATTACTATAGGAAAATATGCTTTGATAGGTGCTGGCTCAGTAATTCTGGATAATATACCAGATTTCGCTCTTTTTGTTGGCAATCCAGGCGTGCAAATAGGATGGGTAGATAAAAAAGGAAATCGATTAATTTTTAATAGAAAAGGTGAGAGTAATTGTGGAAAATATTCTATTAATAAAGGTGTTGTAGTTTTTATTGGAGATTGATTGAAGATCGGAACAATTATTGGCGCTCGACCGCAATTTATTAAGGCAGCTCCACTTTCAAAACTTATTCATAGCGATAAATTATTATCTGAGACCATCATTCATACGGGTCAACACTTTGAAAAAAACATGTCAGATATTTTTTTTGAAGAAATGGAAATTTCAAAACCGAAATATAATTTAAATATTAATAGCCTACCTCATGAAAAAATGGTAGAAAAAATAGCAAAAAAAATTAAACCAATTTTAGTAAATGAAAAATTTGATGGAATTATAGTTTTTGGAGATACTAATTCTACAGTTGGGGGAAGCTTGGCCGCTTCTAATTTAAAAATTCCAATTTTTCATATAGAAGCTGGCTTGAGAAGTAATAATCGCTCAATGCCAGAAGAAATTAATAGAATTATAACAGACCACTTATCAACATTGCTTTTTTGCCCAACAAGTAACGCTGTAGAAAACTTAAAAAAAGAAAATATAAATAAAGGAGTTTTTCTTTCTGGAGATGTAATGTATGATTCGTACAAAAAATTTAGTACACTAAGAAATAAGCCCCACTATAAAAAAAATAATAACAAATTTGTTCTTGCAACAATCCATAGAAGAGAAAATATAGATGATTATGAAAATTTATCTAAAATTTTTAATAATCTTGATAAAATTTTTAATAAAATAAAAGTTATTATGCCTCTCCATCCTCATACAAAAAAAAAGATTAGAGACTATAATATAGAAACTAGAATCAATATGGTAGAGCCTTTGGGCTATATTGAAATGCTTTCTTTATTGAGAGATTGTGAATTGGTTATAACTGATAGTGGGGGCTTACAAAAAGAAGCCTTTTTTGCAAAAAAGAAATGTCTTACTGTTAGAATGCAAACAGAATGGTCAGAATTGGTTGAAAGTGGAACAAATGTTTTATCAAGACCAAATGATTTATTTAAATATTTTATTAGACTTATTAAAAAAGAATGTGATTTTTCATTATCACCCTATGGGGAGGGTGAAGCCAGTAAATTCATTTTAGAATCAATTAAAAAGCATCTTTTTTAACTTCATTCCAATGAAATGTTCAATAAGTATATAAATAATATTCAAAATTCATTTATAACTAATTCATTTTATCTGTATCTGTCTTACTTCTCAGATTATTTATTAGCATTATTTTTCTTACCATTCATTGCAACCAAGCTAGGAACTGCTAGTTTTGGTCAAATTGCTTTAGCTCAGACCTTTGGACTTTTTATGGTATTATTCTTTGAATTCGGATCGTCTGTAATGGCAACACGTGAAGTTTCAATCTTAAAAGAAAATAAAATATCTTTAAAAATTTTCATTAGTAAAATATTAACATTTAAAATTCTACTATTGCCCGCAGGTATAATAATTTCACTATTTTCAATAATATTCGTACCAGTATTTAATCTTAACCCATTTTACATATTAATAGTCATGATAGGAGCTTTTTTTCAAGGTGTTTCACCTGTTTGGTTTTTTATAGGAATTGAAAAAATGCAAAAGGTTGCAATATCAAAAATGACATTTAGACTATTTGGTTTCATTCTTATTCTATTTTTTGTTAATAAACCAGAAGACGGCTGGATAGTATTGGCATCGTATTCATTAATGAGCGCGCTAATTAGTTTATATTTGACTTATAAAATGATAAAAAAAATAGGTTTTTTGAATTTAGTAACCCCAATGAAGTCTTTTGAGATTTTTCAAAAATCAAAATTCAGTTTTATTATAACAATAATTCCAATAATCAATCAATTTCTAACGACAATTATTCTTAGTATTATTATTAATCCAGTGCAACTAGGACTCTATTTAGGGGCCAATAGAATCTATAGGGCTTTCAATAGTTTATTTGGGCCTATATCACAATCATTTTTTCCTAAAATTTCATCAGCTGTATATCAAAACAAAAACTATTTTAATTTACTAATTAAGAATTATCTATTCTTAATGCTTGCGATCGGCTTAACCATTCTTGTTGTAATCTCTTTATTTTCTGAACATATTATTTTGTTATTTTTAGGAAAAGATTATTTACCATCAAATCAAATATTAAAAATCTTTGGCATTGTAATTCCATTAACTGCTGTTTCAAATGTTTTTGGCAGGCAATGGTTATTAGCAATTAAAAAAGATTATTTTTTTACAATAACCCAACTAGTATCATCATTAATTTCGTTTCTATTTTTTATTTTTTTTATATCAAACCTAGGCGTTATTTCAGCTCCAATATCTTTTATTATTTTTGAAATAACATCAATTTTAATGATTGCTATTTATTGGTGTTTTAAAAATGCTTTTTAGCAATTCATATAGTTTAAGCGAGGTAAAATTATCCACATTATTAATATGTTCTGGAATAGTTGGAACAGCACTTAGTTATGGTGATCTTTATTTTTTTCATATTATTTTATTTTTTTCATCACTTGTTTGGTTATATAAAATTAAAATTAATAATTACAGACTTGATCTAAATGTTTTTTCAAGTAAATATATTATAGTTTTAATAATATTTTTTTTATGGTATATCCTTTCATTGTTTTGGACCCCAAGTAAAGAATTAGGCTTTAAATATATATTTTATATTTCCTGCGGATTTGCCTTAACAGTTTCAGTTATATCAATTTCAAAAAACCTTAAAAACCTTAATAAGCTTTTTAAGGTTTTTTCATTATTATTTATCATTGAGATAATCATTGCCCTCTTAGAGGTTTTTACTAATTTTAGAATGCCTACCTCATCACTTTCTACATTAGCACCTTTTTTTGGAAAAGATTCAACAGAACTCTATTTAAATAATAGCCTTGCTGCACTTTCGAACTTAAATGCTCCAACCGGTTTTCGTTGGAATACTAATGACCTGGCTATTTCAATGATTATTATTTTACCCTTTTTTTTGTGTCATAAAAAAATGGTTACAAAGTTTTTTGGTATTGGAGCTATTTCAATAATAATTGTTATGACAGCATCAAGAGCGGTATTTATAGCTTTAATTATTTCATTTTGCCTTTATTTAATTATAATAAAAAAGAGATTTGGTACAATATTAATTGTTTGGACTATTCTTGCTTCTCTTTTTTGGGCTATACTAAATTTTAGTGATAGCGAAAATCCAAGAATAAATGAAATTGCAAATTCTCTTCAAGCTTTAAGTTTATTTATAAGCGGAGATATTGATGTTGGAGGATCTATTCAATGGCGGAGAATGTTAGTTGAAAATGGACTTGAGGCTTTGTCAAAAAGTTATGGTTTTGGCATTGGAGCAGGTGGGACAGTTGCAAATCAAGAGAATATAGGACCGGTTTCTGGAAGGTTTACTTCAATGCACAATTTCTGGATTGAAGTATTAGTTGAAGGAGGCGTAATAATTGGATTTCTAATATCATTGTGGTACATAAATATCATCTATAATTTGTTTAAAGTATCAAGATCTAATGCAAGTTCCAGGATGAAATATTATAGTCAATCCTTGATTTTATCTATGATAGCTTTTATTCCTGCTGCGATCACAGCTAGTTCCACAATTTATTTTTTTCCTATGTGGATAATGTTTGGATTTTCTATTTCGATTATTTTGCTTTTTAGAGAAAATAATCAATATCTATAAAATAATATCAATTTAATTGTATATAAATATCCAAAGATTTTGCTTCTATATTTTTTTGAAAATGGGATAAGTAAAAACAAAAAAACGCTTTTAATTATTGAACTTATTAGCACACAAAAAACAATCAATATTACACTAGTAGATTGATGATGAATTTTGAAATATTTAATCTTACTAATTAATTGATTTGAAATTGCTATTTTATAATTTTTTTCTGCACTTTTCCCCACATAGTGAATAATTTTTGTTATTGGTGTAAATGAAACATCGTAATTAGCTTTTATAGATCGCACACAAAAATCAACGTCTTCCATCCAAAATAAATTACTATTAAACCCTTTTAATTGATTGAATATTATTTTAGAAACAAAAAACGCGCATCCAGAAACTGTATCAACTGCAGTTGTTTTTTCAATTTTTTTATTTATGTAATTTTTCTTTCTATTCAAAAAATTAAGTTGAAAAATATCAATTATTGTGTTAATCAGGCTTGGTTTTGACCAATAGGATTGTTGCTTTTCTCCTGTTTCTGAGATCACCATTGGACCTAGTACACCAAATTTTTCAATTCTTTTTGATTCAGAATGAAGCATGTTAATGCTGTCCTCTATAAGTAAAGTATCTGGATTTAAAAAAAATAGAAATTTACCTTTTGCTTGTTTAGCACCTTGATTACTTGCTTTGGAAAATCCAATATTATTTTCATTTTTTATTAAATTAATTTTAGGAAATTTTTCTCCTAAAGCATCAATAGTTCCATCTTGAGAGTTATTATCTACAACAATGATTTCAAATTCAATATTAGATTTTGAATGTTTATATATTGAATCAATACAAGAAATAATATATTCTTTAACATTATAGCTAACAATTATAATAGTAATATCCATTTTTTTAAACTTTTCTATCAAATATGAAAATTATTTTATTATCAGATGCCAATTCTATACACTCTTTAAGATGGGTCAAGGCTCTAAAAGATAATAATATTAATTTACTCTTATTTAGTTTTTTTAAACCAAATAAGAAAATAAAATATATATATGATGATTTAGGAGTAGAAATCCTATCACCTGATTTAAAATCAAAAATAAATAAAATAAATCAACCAAATATAAGTAAAATTAAATATATTTATTCAATTACACACCTGATGCGAGCAATAAGGGTTTTTAAGCCTGATTTAATTAACTCTCATTATGCTTCAAGCTATGGACTTTTGGGAGCACTTTCTATGTTTAAACCATTTGTATTGTCAGTTTGGGGAAGCGATATATATGACTTTCCATATATCAGCAATGTCAATAGGCATTTAATGAGGTTTATATTGAAGAGGCCAGATTTTCTTTGCTCAACTAGTATAGCTATGAAGAACATAATTCAAAAAGAATATATGAGAAATGATGTTGAAGTAATTCCTTTTGGAATAGATATTGATCGATTTAAGCCATCCAAATTGAGAAAAAAAAATTTTATAGTTGGGATAATAAAGAGCATAGAAGAACACAATGGAATCGATTGCCTTCTTGATGCAGCAAAAATTATTAATTTTGAGCATAAGAAGAATATTGAATTTTTAATTATTGGAAAAGGGTCTTTAGAAAAAGAAATGAAAAATAAAACGAAAAATCTTGGCTTGGAAAAAAAAGTTAAATTTTTAGGTTTTATTGATCATAGTAATATTTTAGAGTACCATCAAAAATTATCAGTTTTAGTTGTTCCATCAATTAGAGAAAGTTTCGGTGTTTCAGTTTTAGAATCTGCTGCTTGTGGAATACCTTCAATAACCTCAAATGTTGGCGGCCTTACTGAAGTAAATTTGAATGATGAAACTGGACTTGTAATAGAGCCAAATGATCCTATAGGTATCGCTAATGCAATCCTTAAATTGCATGATAATGAAAAATTAAGAAATAAAATGGGTGAAAATGCCAGAAAGAGGGTAGTAAAAAAATTCAATTGGATTGAAAACTCAAATAAAATGATCAATATTTATAAAAAAATAAATGAAAATTCTTAATCACAAATATAAAACAACCATTATATACACAATAATTTTATTATTGATTGGCTGCGAAGAGACCAATGTTGTAAAGCCTGCATATATCGATCCCCACATTATTTTTACTTCTCGAAGATGGTGGAACTATGATATTTATATTTCTGATATCTATGGGTCTAAAATCACTCATCTAACAAAAAATAAATGGATAGATTTCAATCCTTCAATTTCATTAAATGGTGAAAAAATTGCTTTTGTTTCAGAAAGAGATGGCAATAGAGAAATTTATATAGCCAATTTAAAATGGATGGATGGATACACTCAATGGACTGCAAATAACCTGATTAATTTAACCAATTCAAAGGAAAACGACTGGACACCAACATTTTCTCCTGTTGAAGGTAGGATTGCTTTTGCGACTTATTTTCCAAAAAATGATAATTATGATATTTTTATAATGAATGATGATGGTACTGGTAAAGAAAACTTAACAAATACATCTAGCTATGAAAAGTTTCCTCAATTTTCGCCAGACGGCTCGTTTATTATTTATCAGGGTTGGCAAAGAGGAATGATGGATATATTTTTTACAAATATTCTTGATAAGAACAGAATAAATTTGACGAAAAGTATTAAATCAAATGATATAGTTTCTCATGGAAATGCTTTTTCTCCAGATGGTCAATCCATAGTATTTACATCTGATAGAGATGGAAATCGAAATATTTATTTAATGAAAATTGATGGATCAGAAATTGAAAAATTAACGAAGCATGAATCTAATGACTATGAACCAACATTCTCACCAGATGGTGAATCGATTGTATTCACATCAGAAAGAGATGGAAATAAAGAGATTTATATTATTTTTCTTGAAACAAAAAAAATCAAAAATCTCACCAATAATTCTGGGGATGATTGGAATCCAAGATTTCATTCAGATAATCAGAAAATTGTTTTTCAATCTACAAGAGATGGTAATTGGGAAATTTATATAATGAATTTAAATGGGGAAAAACAAATCAATATAAGCAATCACTCATCTACAGATTATTCTTTTGCAATTCTTCCATTAATTAATCCATAGAGAAGATTATGCGCGTGTTAATTATAACACAATATTTTCCGCCTGAGATTGGCGCATCAGCATCACGATGGGGTGATTATACTGAAATATTAATTAGGCAAAATCATAAAGTAACTATTTTATGCGAAACCCCTCATTACCCAAATGAAATTTATTTCTCAGGGTATAAAAATTTATGGCGCCAAATTGAAAAAAAATCTGATTCTCTAACAATTATAAGATCAAAAGCATATGCTAGTGATAGAAAAACTTTTATAAAAAAAATAACACATTATCTTGTTTTTATGCTCAGCGCAATAATCAACATCCGAAAAGTCAAAAATTTTGATTTAATTATAATTTCATCACCCCCTCTATTTACTGGAATAATTGGTTTGTATATAAAATTTTTTTATAAAAAGAACTATTGGTTAGATATTAGAGATCTTTGGCCCGATTCAGCAATAGAGCTAGGTCAAATAAATAAAGGGATTTTATATAAATTAGGAAAAAAGTTAGAGAAAAAACTTTATGAATCTGCTGAAGGATTTATTTTTCCTGTACCAGGGTTTAAGATGTATCTAAAAAACTTTTCAGATAAGATCTCAAAAAAACCAATGCATAGCTTATTAAATGGGGTTAGTGAAGATTTTATTAAAAAATCTCAATCAATTAAAATAAGTAGTGAGCAAAAATTTACTGTACTTTATAGCGGAAACATGGGACTTGCTCAAGACCTTTCAACGATTGTAAAAGCAGCAGCCCTACTACGTGAATACGATATTTACTTTAGATTTATTGGAGAAGGTGTTTGCAAATCAGAAATAGAATTACTTGCAGAGCCATTAAATGATAAAATCTATTTTCATAATTCATTAAATAGAAAAGATTTAATTAAGTTTATTAAGAAATCATCATTATGCCTGGTACCCTTAAAAAATAAAAAATTATTTAATTCGGCATTACCATCAAAAATGTTTGAATATATGGCTTGCGCAAAACCTATTATTGTAGGCGTAAGAGGAGAAGCAAAAAAAATAGTTAATTCTTCAAAAGCTGGAATAGCGATTGAGCCTGAAAACCCTGTTAAGCTATCAAAAGCAATATTAACTTATTACAATAATAAAGAAAAATGTAAAATTGATGGTGAGAATGGTATGAGATATGTCACAAAAAACCTTTCAAAGGAAGTGCTAATTTCAAACATCATAAATAAAGTTATAAGTGAATAAAAATAAATATAATTTCATCCTACTAGCTATTCTGCTATTTTCTGACTTTTTCTCAGGCACAATCTCTTATCGGCTTACTATTTATAATAATATTACATTTTCTTTAGATTTATTTTTTTTGATATTCTCAATGCAATGTTGTTGGTCCGCCATTTTCTTTTTTGCTGATTTATATAATACTAGAGCAACTTTATCAAGATTTGATGAAATTATCAGATTAGTCCCTATTATTTACAGCACTTTAGTTTTCTTTATTATTTTGAATATTATTGGAATAGTTGATTATACAATTGAATACAAAGACATTCTGACATTTGGATTGGTTTTTTCTACTATTTTAATTATTAATCGTTTTATTATTCATAGCGTGCAGAAGTTTTTGTTAAACAAAAAAATAGGACTTAACAATGCCTTAATTCTTGGAATCAATCGAAGAGGAGCAGCCATATTCAACAGTTTGCAAGATCAATCATATCATGGATTAAATGTGAGAGGATTTATTCAGGCATTTGATGATCCAATTGATTTTAATATTGATGGCTTAGAAATAGATAAACTTGGGAATGAAGATGATATAGACAGAATTCTTGATTCAGAAAAAATTGAAGATGTAATTATTGCTTTAGACAAGCCTACCCCTGAAAGAATAATAAACTCAATAGTAAGTATCAATGGAGCGCCCTTATCAATAAAAATTTTGCCTGATATGTATGAAGTCGTTACGGGATTGGCAAGAACTACGCAGCTTGTTGGAGTTCCTTTAATTGATATTAATTTTAATCTAGATACTTTTTACTCTAGAGTGTTAAAAAGAATATTTGATATGATTTTATCAGTAATTGGCATTTTATTATGCTTACCAATATGGATATTGGTTTCTTTTTTGATTAAAATAGACTCAAAAGGACCAATTTTATATTTCCAATCAAGATCAGGTAGAGATGGTGATCCATTTTATATAATTAAATTTAGATCAATGGTTTTTAATGCAGAATCTGATACTGGACCTGTATGGGCTGAAAAAGAGGACATAAGGATCACGCGCTTTGGAAAACTGCTGCGTAGATTTCATATTGATGAGACCCCTCAATTGATTAATATTTTAAAAGGTGATATGTCAATTGTTGGTCCTAGGCCCGAAAGACCATTTTTTGTAGAAAAGCTTAAAAAAACCTATCCATTTTATAATAGAAGATTAAAAATTCGACCTGGTGTTACCGGCTGGGCTCAGATCAATCAACCTTTTGATACTAACATAAAAGATGTACACCAGAAATTAAAATATGATTTTTATTATATAGAAAATTTAAGGTTCAAGCTCGATCTTCATATTTTATTTAGGACTCTTTGGGTTGTGATAAGGGGGCATAGAGCCTAAATCTCCTTTATTTGTAATTTTACTTTTCTTTAAGCTAAATTATATACAATCGAGGTAAGATTTTCGTTAATCTTGTTTTTATATATGATTTTTAAGCGAAAAAATATTTGGCTTTTTATTTTCATTGACTCTTTTGTCATTGCTCTAAGTGTAGTTGGCTCCTATCTGCTTAGATTTGACTTCATAATTCCAAAAGAGCTCCTTCAGGGCGCTTCCTACTTTTTCGTTGTTTCAATATTTTCAAAGTTGGCAGTAAATGTAGTTTTAAATGTTTATAGTGGTCTTTGGAGATATATAAGTTTTAATGATCTATTGAATATTTTAAGAGCTAGTACTGCTGGTACAATCTTATCTGCCGCCCTAAGCTTGATGGTATTGGGCTTTTTTTCCATACCGAGAAGCATTTTTTTCATTGATTATATTTTAACTACAATTGGTTTTATTACAGCGAGAGCAGCTGTTCGGTTCTATTCTAATTATTTTTTTGTCAAGCAAAAAAAGTCTAACAGTATAAGTAAAAATAATAAAACAAAACTTTTACTTCTTGGTGCTGGTTGGAGTGCTGAAAAAATAGTAAGAGACATACTTGAAAATCCATCTTCTCCTTACAATATTGTAGGCTTTCTAGATGATGATGATTCTAAACTTAACTCAACCATTCATGGGGTTTCAGTTTTTGGCAAAATAGATAGTATTCATACTCTTAATATTCCATTTGACGAGATAATAATTTGTATGCCTGGAGCCACAGGCGAAACTATGAGAAAAATAGTTGATCATTGTAAGGTTGTAAAAAAACCCTATAGAACCATACCCACAATGTCTGAATTGATTGATAAAAAAGTCTCCCTAAATGCTGTACGTGATGTTTCAATTATGGATCTTTTGGGAAGACAGGAAGTAAATCTTAATCGCTCAGATATATCAAAATATATTTTTGGTAAAAAAGTTTTAGTAACTGGTGCTGGC
>MDTA01176209.1_pt1 | contig 19241 bp, 16 predicted proteins | sample 811151 | NCBI WGS metagenome assembly MDTA01 (sample SAMN05326648, study PRJNA326480) | marine metagenome | isolation source: seawater | place: Indian Ocean: South | collected 2010 | reverse complement strand
GGAGATCCAAAACAAGTATTGACATTTGAAGCAATTGGCAATGTATTAAATGAATTAATTGTTAAAGTTACAGTTGTAGCAGCACTCTCACAACCATTAGCATTAGTTTCTGTCACATAGTATGTGTATATACCCGCAGCAGTTTGCCCTGTAGAAAAATTTGTGCCATTAGCAACTACATTTGTAAGAGTTGCATCTGAATACCAAGTTGAATTTAATCCTGAGGAAACTAAATCTGGTATAACTCCTCCAACACACGCAACTTCATTATTAGCTGTTGGAGAGTTTGGTAAAGAATATATCTCTAATGTAGCCGTAGTAGATATACTTTCACATCCATTTATATCTGTTGATGTCACATAGTAAGTATAAACACCCACAGAAGTTTGACCTGTTGATAGATTAGGCCCTGTTCCTACTAGTGTAGTTAAAGAAACATCAGAATACCATGAAATATTAGATCCTGTTGCGGTTAAATCCGGAATTACTGTACCAAAACATACTGTCTCATTATTGACTATAGGAGTAGAAGGTAGACTATATATTTCTAAAATAACATTAGAAGCCGCACTTTCACATCCATTAGCATCAGTATTAGTCGCATAATAAGTATAAACACCTGGTGCAGTTTGACCAGTAGTTAGATTATTTCCTGTTGCTACTTGTGTAGTTAAAGCAATGTCAGAATACCATGTGATATCCGATCCTGTTGCAGTTAAATCCGGAATTACTGTTCCAAAACATGCTGTTTCATTACTTACTGATGGTGCAGATGGTAAACTATATATTTCTAATGTTACTGGAATAGATGGTCCTTCACAACCATTTAGGGTTTCTGTAACATAATAAGTGTATAGTCCTACAGAAGTTTGTCCTGTAGAAAAGGTATTCCCTACCGCAACAGAGTTTGTTAAAGCAATATCAGAATACCAAGTTACATTTGCACCAATTGCCGTTAAATCTGGAATATTACTTCCAAGACATGCTGTCTGACTAGTTGCGATCGTAGCTGTAGGAAGTGGATTTACAGTTACATCTACGGTAACAGGCAATCCTATACAACCGTTTATATCTGTTTCTATAACAGAAATGGTATATGTACCTGGAGTCACTCCCCAATCTACAGTAATATTATCGGAAGTTGATCCAGGATTTAATATCCCACCCCCACTTAAAGTCCATTGATAGGTAGAACCTGGAGTAGGTGGATTAATTAAGTAAGGTTCTGCCATAGAACCAGCACATACTGTTTGTGTTGGAGATGTGTTTGTTTGTGCAAACATCAAAGAAGATGTAAGTAGAAATATCCATAAGAATATTCGTTTTAATAATTTGTTTTTTGTTTTCATGACCTTAACATTTTATTGATTAATATTTATTTAATTATGATTTATTGGTTGAGTAGCCACTATCGATATAGGAACACTTATTATAGGTGACCATGGACCAGCCCCACAACCATTATCTTCACGAACTCTAACCCTAAATTGTGTATTAGTGTTTATATTATTATAAACCTGAGGATTTAATGTAGACATTCCTGGATTTGTCATATTTACCCACCCACCTCCATTATTATATTGAAATCTATATCTATTCACCGGAATCGAAGTAATTGTTGTTAACAATATATCTTCACCTAAACAAGCTGGATTAGGAACTGCAGATAAACTTGCAGTAGGAAGAGGATTTACAGTAATAGTAACACTATCTGTTGCTATACAACCAGAAAGATCTGTAAAAGTGACAGTAAAAGTAGTAGTAGTATTTAATGAAGAAATAAAAATAGGATTCTGAATATTAGCATCTGCAAAATAAGATGCAGGAGACCAACTATAAGTACCTGTGCTATTACCAACTGCAGCGAGTGAATTTGGAAGACCTCCATTACAAATAATTTGATTAGAACTTGCACTAACGCTTACATTATTAGTTCCAGATACAATAGCCGTATCTATGGCCGTACAACCATTAGCATCTGTAATAGAAACAGTATATGTTCCAGCAGAAAGATTTGTTGCTGTTGAATTGGTCTGACCATTTGACCAAAGATAATTTACAGGATTTGCTACAGAACCAGAGACAATAATAGTATAATCTTCGGTTTCCCCAAACCAAGCTGTATTATTATCACAAGGATTAGCTAGATTATTAGGTTGATATTGAGAATTTTGAGACACTATTCTCATTCTGCTAAATCCAGGTATCGCGTTACTAGGCACACTAAAATTTATAGTATGAACTGATGGGCTTTGTGTAGGAGTAACCTGTCCAACTAATTCATTTAAATCATCAAAATCTCCATCAATATTCCAATCAATATAAATTTTAGCGAAATCAATAAAAGCAAAGCCTAATGGATGACATGTTCCTAAATTAATTGATAAATCATAGCTATTTAATGGAGTAACATTTGTTGAAATTGAAGTGAAATCAGAATATGAATTACATTGATTTTGTGTATTATTATTTATTGTTAAACTATCCCCAACTAAATATACATTCTCAATTAAAGAATAATCCACATACTGAGGTTCAGAGATACAATAATTGTTTAAAGCTGAAGCACCAACTCCTGTAATATTTACAATGGCACTACCACCTTGTGAACAAGTTGCATTTGTAACATTAGTTGATAAGTTTAAAGGAGCAAATTGAGAAATTCCAAAATTCTCAACACCACAAGTTTGACCATTTGCATAAATTTCAAAAGTATGAGTACCACCACATAGGTTATTAAAAATTTGATTTGCTGTAATAATTTGAGATGAATTAACTGAATATGAGTAATTTACAGAGTCAATTGGATTATTAAGTATTAAACTTACATCAACGTTACATTCATTTGGACATGCTTGAGTTGGATTAGATTGAATTGTTGCGGTAGGCATCCTTATTTCAAATGTATCTGAGTAAATTGTATCTGGACACGAAGAAGAGTAAGGAGAAGAAGCAGTAATTACATACATTCCTGCATCTAAGTCGGACCTTGATGTTCCCCCTATTCCTCCTCCTCCATTATAAAGTTGACCATTACTAACATTTTGCCAAGAATAATTTAAATAGGTAGCTTGAATTATTTGAGCAGCCCCAACTGCTCCTCCATTAGGACAAACAATATGTGAAATATTTGATGTATCAACTACAACACTACATTGAGAATACAACTTGTTTGTACTTAAAAAGAAAAATACTAATACTATTTTCAGACAGTACTTCAAAGTAACTAGTTTTATACAAAAGTAATATAACTTAATTATATACAGGTATTAGTTGATAATCCTTATACACACACATTCTTATATTTGTATTTATATATCCTCCTTTTTTAGAAAATCTTTTAAAAGTAAATTGTTTGTTTTTGGAGCAAAAATGTAACATTGATTGAAATGACAATAAAGAATATTTGTCCATCTGATGATGAAATTTTTTCTCAAAATCATCCAGCAATTTCTTATTATCCACATATTGCCTGTCAAAATAATTAGAAACAGGAATATGAACATTTAACTTCATTAATGTTTCAATATTTAATTCGTCTATTTGCTTCAAGGGATCTAATGTATAAACCCTAATTAAAGAATCTGAAGCCCCACAAAATGTAACTACTTTCTTAAGAAATGCCTTATCTTCAGATAAAATCACCACTGTATTCTCCGTGTTACTTAGGAAAGTAAATGATCCTTTATTTACACTCAAAGAGTTTTTAAATTCTTTTAAAACAATTGATGGAAAAACTGAGGAAAGTCTATTTTTAAAAAGAAAATACCTAGTTTTCATATTCTCTGAATTATTTAAAATAAAACTAAGATTTCTACTCTTTTCTTTTTTTATCAAACACTTTACTAATGTATCTTCCTGACTCTTATTATAAGTAGTTAAAAAATAAATATTGGATGTTTCCCTTAAAAAATTATAATTCTTAGACAATGGATTTATTATAATCTTATTACTATCTTTTCTATAGAAGTTCCTAGTGAGATTAAAGTTTTTAGAAAAGATAGGTCCAAATAAAATATTAGATGATCTAACTCTCTCATCCGAAACAATCTTCTTTACTGTATCTAAATTATTTTCTGAATCAAAAACATGAATAATAACCGGAATACCTAATCGTTCTAACGAGTCCTTAGCTATTAATATTCCTTCTAAGAAACTAAGAGCAAGTCTTGACTTATTGTAAATCTGATTAGTATCTTTTTCGTTTTCTTTTAGATATTTTTCTAATGTATCATTTTTTTGCAAATAAAAAGGAAGTATTACAGAAATCATTAACGTATCGTAAACTGATGTAAAAATTGAGTCAGACTTATTTATTGAATTATAAATCTGTACATCTTCTTTTGAATATATTGTTTTCGTATTAAGAAACTTTTGTTCTTTTTTATTTTTCTTTATTTTCTCAACATCTAGAATGTTGATCTTTCCCGTGGGAGAGTGATAACCAAATTTTATTTTTTCTTGCGCAAAAGTAAAATTAACTAGGATCAAAAAAATGAAACAAAATATTTGGTTTTTGTGTGAATTCATATTATTCCCATTCAATAGTTGCTGGTGGTTTTGAGGAAATATCATAAACTACCCTATTTATTCCCTTAACCTTATTAATTATTTCGTTCGAAACATTTGATAAAAATTCATACGGTAAATGTACCCAATCTGCAGTCATACCATCTGTAGATTCCACAGCTCTTAAAGCTACAGCATTTTCATAAGTTCTTTCATCTCCCATAACACCAACTGATTGAACAGGCAAGAAAATAGCTCCCGCTTGCCAGACTGAATTATACAAACCATTCTTTTTCAAAGAAGTTATAAAAATGTGATCTACTTCTTGTAAAATTCTAACCTTTTCTACAGTTATATCACCAAGTATTCTTATAGCCAATCCTGGACCAGGAAAGGGATGCCTTGCTAATAATTCAGAGTCAATTCCCATTGATTTTCCAATTCTTCGAACCTCATCTTTAAATAAAGTTTTTAAGGGCTCTACAATTTTTAGTTTCATAAAATCAGGTAATCCTCCAACATTATGATGAGATTTTATTGTTGCAGAAGGGCCACCATTTGTAGAAACAGACTCAATTACATCTGGATATATTGTACCTTGCGCTAACCATACAACATCCTTTATCTGATTTGCTTCATCATCAAATACATCTATAAATTTATTTCCAATTGCTTTTCTTTTCTCTTCAGGATCAGAAATTCCTGAAAGGGCTTTATAGAATCTATTTTTTGAATCTACTCCTTTAACATTCAAACCCATACCATGATACTGTTTTAACACAGAGTCAAACTCATTCTTTCTCAACAGCCCGTTATCTACAAAAATACAATATAAATTTTCTCCGATAGCTTTATGTAATAAGACTGCTGCAACAGTAGAATCAACACCTCCAGACAATCCTAACACTACCTTTTCAGTTCCTATTTTTTTCTTTAATTCCTCAACAGTATCCTTGACAAAAGAGGAAGAAGTCCAATCTTGTTCGCAGCCTGCTATATCTACTAAAAAGTTTTGCAAAATTTGTTTACCATCTGTTGAATGATATACTTCTGGATGAAATTGTAAAGCATATGTGGTTTCGTCTTGAATTTTATAAGCTGCTACTTTTACATCTTTTGTGCTAGCAATAATATCAAAGCCCTCAGGAAGATATGAGATCGTATCACCATGACTCATCCAAACTTGGGAATTTTTTGATACTCCATAAAATAGTGGGCTTGTATCATCGACATAAGAAAGATTCGCTCTTCCATACTCTCTAATCTTTGAAGGCAAAACCTCTCCTCCATTAATTTTAGCTAGAAATTGAGCTCCATAACACACAGCTAAAATAGGGATCTTCCCTTTTATATCTTCTAAATTCGGAAGTGGACAATTTTCATCTCTGACAGAAAATGGGCTACCAGACAGAATCACTGATTTTACATCTTCATTTAAACTTGGAATCTTGTTAAATGGATGTATTTCACAATAAATATTAAGTTCTCTTACTCTACGAGCAATAAGTTGTGTGTATTGTGATCCAAAATCTAGAATGATGATTTTTTCGTGTGTCATTTTTTATTTTTTAATGGCGATAAAATTAAGAAATTAGAATCGAGTGGGTCTAATTCTTCTTTTAATGTTTCAATAAATTTTTCACCATATGTAATGTAATAGGTAATTATATTATCAATACGCTCTTGAAGTTGTTTGTTTGGAAACAATTTACTCTTTATTTTATGAATCTGACTTAAAGAATTTTCATATTTCTTTTTTTCAAAACGAATTAGCTTTTTTTCAATTTTTTCTAAAGATTTAAGGTTTTTTACAAGATCCGATTTAATGGAAGACTTTAAACCATGATCATGTGTTCTTTCAGAAATACTAATATAAAGATTTTCTAGAGATGATTTTTCCTCAAACAAACTAATCTCTGATTGCTTTTGTACATACATTTTTTCTAAGGCTGATGTACTTAGAAATATATTTTCTAAATTAAATCCAAGATTTTTCCACTTTTCATAATCCTTTTCTTCCATCCACATCACAGAATTTCTTAATGTTAAAATAGGAAATACAATATCTTGTTGATTAAATAATGACTTCAACTGCATCCAGTAAGATATTTCAGCTCCTCCACCAATATAGCTAAGATTAGGTAAAATAAGTTCCTGATACAGTGGTCTCATCAAAACATTTGGACTAAATTTTTCAGGATTATTCTCTATTTCATTTTCAGAAACAGATTCAATCACTCTTTCTCTTTTTGATTCGGATATTTGAAAGAAATTTATATTCCTTACAAAAGCCTGAGTTTTATATGTTAAAGAATTATTATCTGTATTTTTCTTAATGATTGGAGATAAAGATTGATAAACAATATCTTCCTTCATTATTGGTATCAACTTTTTTTTAAAATCTATATCATTTGAATCTAAAATAACTAATCCATATTTGCCAAATAATTCATTTATCAGGCTACGAGTTGCTTCAGAAAGAGTGTTTTTAGAATAGCATTTTTTCAACAAATTTATTAAATATTTTTTATCATTATTTCTTCCTAAAAAAGAATCTATTTCTTCAATAATTTCTAAAATTCCTTCAGTTTTAAAATCTCCAACAATTCCTTTTTGATCACATTCCCAAACAAACTTCTCTCCATAAAGTGAAACATGATTTATTTCTTTAAAATCATGATCTTCAGTAGCCATCCAAAAAATTGGCACAAAATTATATTGAGAAAACTCTTTTCTTAATCTTTCTGTAAGATTTAGGGTAGAAATAATCTTATAGATAAAGTACAAAGGACCAGTAAATAAACACAATTGATGACCTGTTGTAATAGTATAGGTATTATTATCTAACAAACTATCAATATTTCCTAAACTTTCGTCTGAAAGATTAATAGTACTATTTTGTTTTGTTAAAACCGAAACTAATAAATCTCTATCAATATATTGTTTAGATTTTTCTTTTATTTGATCTGAAAAATCTGAAAGACATGGATATCTATTATACATGCTTGGATCAACAGATATTTCTGTATAATTTTCAACAAGTTTAGAAAAAGAATATGTATCCTTATATTTAATTTTATGCACATTCACAAAGCAAAAGTACAAATTGTATTTCTATTAAAATTATAGTTTAAATTTCTTTATTCAAACTTTATTATTTCTTACTTTTGTTTGATGCAATTATAAGTTAAGATTATGTTTAAAACACATAAAAATAAGACCTTTAATTTTTATTCAAGATATTACAATGAAAGAAAAGAACGCCTAGAGAAATTAAAAAATGGGGAATCTGTAGGAATAAAGTTTAAAAGTAATAAAAAGTCAAACTTAACAAAGGGCAGATCTATTCGTTTATTAATGGTTACATTAGCATTGTTTTGTATTGTATACCTATTATTATTTAAATAAAATTAAAATTGGATATAATAAAGTTATTACCTGATCACATTGCGAACCAAATTGCTGCGGGAGAGGTTATTCAGAGGCCAGCATCCGCAGTAAAAGAGATGCTTGAAAATTCAATTGATGCTGGAGCTACCAATATAGAACTCATTATTAAAGACGCGGGGAAAACTTTGATACAGGTTGTAGATAATGGTTGTGGAATGAGTGATAAAGACGCAAAGATGAGTTTTGAAAGACACGCCACATCAAAGATAAGAAAATCTCAAGATTTATTTAGTATTAAAACAATGGGGTTTAGGGGTGAGGCCATGGCCTCAATGGCTGCAATTTCACATGTTGAATTAAGCACTAAATTAACCAAGAAAGATCTAGGATATAAGATAATTATTGAGGGAGGTGAGATTAAAAATCAAGATAGTTGTATCTGTTCCAATGGAACTTCTATAAAAATAAAAAATTTATTTTTTAATGTTCCAGCTAGAAGAAACTTTTTAAAATCTGACAAAGTAGAGAAAAAACACATTATAGAACAGTTTAGTAGAATTGCGCTTGCAAATCCAGAAATATATTTTAGTTTAGAAATAGATAACAATAAGATATTTCGATTAGAACCATCTAAATTCAGACAAAGAATTATTAACATAATTGGATCCAAAACAAATGAAAAACTGGTTCCTATTGAAGAAGAAACTAATCTAGTAAAAATTAACGGTTTTGTTGGAAAACCAGAATTTGCAAAAAGAACAAGAGGAGAACAATATTTCTTTGTAAATGGAAGGTTTATAAAGAATCATTATCTAAATCACGCTATAAATAAAGCTTATTCAGATTTAATTGCAGAAAATTATCATCCATCTTATTTCTTAAACCTATCCATTGATCCAAAAAAAATTGATATAAATATTCATCCAACCAAAACAGAAATAAAATTTGAAGATGAAAAATCAATTTATGCTATTTTAAGAGCTACAGTTAAGCGTTCTCTAGGAAAATATAACATTGCTCCTACACTAGACTTTAATACTGAACCCTCTTTTGATATTCCTATTAATTCTGTCAAAACTATAACCGAGCCAAAAATAAGAGTAAATAAGAGTTATAATCCATTTGAAAATGAACAAAAAGAAGTTCTGAAAACTCATAATTTTTATAATTCTATTACTAAAGATGATACTCAGATAGAGGTTAAACTAAATGAATCTAAATATTATAACTTTTTCCAAATAAATAATCAATATGTGGTTTGTAATGGTGAAGAAGGATTAATTATTGTACACCAACAAAGAGCTCATTACAGAATATTATATGAATATTTCAAACAAAATTCCTTCAAAAGATTACCTTCTCAGAAGTTAATCTTTCCAAAATTAGTATTTGTTTCTAAACAGGAAATTATGGAAATCACAGAGATAAAGAAAGAACTAGAATATATAGGATTTCAATTTGAAATATCTAATGACTCATTAGAAGTAAATGCAATTCCTCCTCAATGTACTGAAGAAAATCTACAAAGTTTATTTGAAGATATCCTAAAAAGCAAAAATACTGACAATGAAGATCTTAATGAAAAGATTGGAAACAAGATAAGTAAAAGTATTTCTTATACATTATCAATAAAAACTGGACATAAATTAAGTACTAAAGAAATGGAAGTCCTAATTACTGATCTAATGAATTGTGAAATACCTTCTGTAAGTCCAAATGGATTAAACACCTTTTTAAATGTTACAACAAATGAAATACAAAAAAAATTCAACAAATGATAGGACAGAGATTTAGTCATTTACCTGATGTAGTAAAAAATTTAATGATTATTAATGGATTATTTTTTCTAGCTGATTGGTCGCTACAAAGCAGAGGAATTGATCTGTCTTCATGGTTAGCTTTACATCAATTTCAATCACCAAATTTTATGCCTCATCAGTTGATAACACATATGTTTATGCATGCCAATTTTACTCATTTATTTTTTAATATGTTTACTTTATGGATGTTTGGTAAAACTTTAGAAAATGTATGGGGGGGGAAAAGATTCATAACATTTTATATTATTACTGGTTTAGGAGCTGCTCTGATATACATAGCGTATCTTCAATTCCAAATAAGTAATATTAGTTCTAATCTAGATTCAGAACTATATAAAATAGTTTTAACTGATGGACACAAAGTTCTTCAAAATTTTCAAAATTACACTAACTTAAATATGCGAGAATTAAATTTATTAATAAATACTCGTATGGTCGGAGCCTCAGGTGCAGTATATGGTTTGTTACTCGCTTTCGGAATGTTATATCCGAATACACTGCTTTATCTTTATATGGCTATTCCTGTAAAAGCAAAATATTTTGTTGGAGGTTTAGGAGCTCTTGCTCTTATTAGCGGAATTTCAAATAATTCAGGAGACAATGTAGCTCATTTCGCTCATTTAGGAGGAATGATATTTGGAATAATTTTACTAAAATATTGGAAAAAAAAAGGTGATATTTACTATTAATGAAATCAATTTGGAAAGACATACAGAAGAATTATACAAGTGGAACAAATTTTATAAAATTACTATACATAAATGTAGGAGTGTTTTTAATTTATAGTGTTTTATTGTCTGTTTCATTGTTGTTTTCAAAAGATATAAATCAAATGGTAAATTTTTTAGAGTTTCCAGCTAGTATCATTAAATTCATAAAGAAACCCTGGACAATATTAAGCTATATGTTTTTTCATGTACAGTTTTTTCACCTATTGTTTAATATGATTGGATTGCATTTTGGATCTAAATTATTTTTACAATATTTTAATGGAAAACAACTATTAAGTGTATATATTCTTGGGGGGATCTCAGGAGGGATTTTCTATATGTTATGTTTCAACAATTTACCCGCTTTTACAAATAATATAGATGATTCAGTTTTACTTGGAGCTTCTGCTTCTGTATATTCTATTATAATTGCGATTTGCTGCTATATACCTAATTATAGAGTTCCACTATTAATTGGCAACATACAATTAAAATACATTGCAATATTACTAATAATTATAGCTTTAGTTAATATTGGATTCGATGCAGGAAATCTTTCTCATTTAGGTGGTGCTATTTTTGGATTTTTATATGTATATTTATTAAGAAAAGGGATGGATATTTCTGTAAATTTCTATAATTTGATTGGGTGTTTCTCTATTTCTAAAAGAAATAAACTTAGAAAAACACACAAAAGAAGCCAAAAAAGCAATAAGGATATTTTTCTATCTAAGAAAGCTGATAAACAAAAGAAAATTAATATTATACTAGAGAAAATATCAAAATCTGGATATGAAAGCTTAAGTAAAGAAGAGAAAGAAATGCTATTTAAAGAAAGTAAAAAATGAAAAAGTTTTTACATCATATTATTTTCTTTATTAACTCTTTTATTATTTTAAGTTTATTTAGTTCTTTAATTTCTCCATTTATCAACCCTAATTTGTTTTGGCCAATTTCATTTTTTGGATTATTCTTTCCAATAATTATTAGTTTATCTATAATCTTAACAGTTTTTTGGTATTTCTATAATCGTAAATATATTTGGATAAATATCATTTTTTTATTCGTTTCTATTCCGTTTCTAAGTCGATATATTGCTTATAACAATGACAATTTTTTTGAAAAAAATGGTATTAAGGTAATGTCATACAATGTGAGGCTATTTAATAAATGGGGATGGATTGAAGAAGACAATATCAAACAAGAGTCAATTAATTTTATCAACAATCAAGATCTAGATATTATTTGTATTCAGGAGTACTACAATCCTAATAATGATTTAGAATTAAATTTTAAATATTCTCATATTGGCATTCAAAAAAGAAAGGAGGATTGGCACATGGCAATTTATAGTAAGTATCCTCAAATTAATAAGAAAACAGTTAATATTGATGGGGCTAGAATGAATAATAGTTGCATCTATTCTGATATTGTTGTAAATGATGACACAATAAGAGTATATAATATTCACTTAGCATCAAACTTCTTTCAGAAGAAAGATTTAGATTATATAATTTCTGCTGAAAAAGAAAAAGTGAAAAGTGGAGTGTTAGGTATTGGAAAAAAACTAAAATACTCTTTTGAAAGGAGAGGAAGGGAAGTAAGTCAGATAAAAGATCACATTAAGAACTCACCATACCCTATAATTATTTGCGGAGATTTTAACGATACCCCTGTATCCTATGCCTACCAACAATTAGGATATAACATGAAAGATGCATTTATAGAATCCGGAAAAGGAATTGGAGCAAGCTTTATTAAAATACCAACTTTACGAATTGATTATATATTTCTAGATAAGAAATTTAGATCTTATAATTTCACTACTCACGGACAGAAATTTTCTGACCACAGAGCAATTAGCTGTTCAATTATACTAGATTAGCTTAATTTTTGAGACACTGTATTCATGGATATTGCTGATTTCTCAACTTTCATTTTTACTCCATAATTTTCAATAATTACAGAATGGTCTTTAACTTCTATTACTTTACCATGTATACCTCCAATAGTAATTATAGAGTCTCCTTTTTTTAATTCGCTTCTAAATTTATTTTCTTTCTTTTGCCTTTTAACTTGTGGACGAATCATAAAAAAATACATTACCACAAAAATAAGTCCAAAAAACAATAATTGTGCAGAACCTTGACCTTCAGCTTGTAACAAAATGATATTCATAGTTTTTAATTTTGAAAAGGAAGTACCGTTCCTTTTATAGTTAGTATTTTTAAGTTAGGAGTTGCATTACTCACTATCGTAATTTTCTTTGTTTGTTTTCCTAATCTTCCTTTGCTGTCAAATGTAACATTCAATACATCAACACCTCCTTCTTTTATTATATCTTTCGGATATTGTAATTGAGTACAACCACAACTTGCAGAAGCCTTAGATATTATTAAATCTCCTTTACCTGTATTTTTGAGTTTAAACTCAACATCCACCTTTTCACCTTCAGTAACTTCACCAAAATCTATAATTTCATTTCCTATTACAGTAATAGAAGCCCCACTTTCTATTAGTGAATTAGTTATTCCTTTATCTGATTTTTGACAACTAATAAGGGAAATTAAAGTTAATATGAATAATATATTTCGCATGAATTAAATAAGTCCCCTACCAATTTTTTGAATTTTACCCTCTCTTTTAAATTGAGAAACTATTTTGTCTAAAATACCATTAATAAATATTTTTGAATTTTGAGTACTATAGTACTTAGATATCTCTATATATTCATTAAATGACACCTTTACTGGAATCTCCTTAAAAGAAATAACTTCAGTAAGAGCCATTTTTATCAATATCAAATCCATGTTTGCTATTCTTTCCATTTCCCAGTTTTTTACTTTACTTTCAATAAGAGAATTAAATTCTGATGCATTATAAATTGTTTTTCTAAATAAATCAACTGCAAATTTTTTGTCTTCGTTATTTTTAAAAACATCCACAATAATTGAAGCAGATTTTTCTTCTTTTAAATTATTAATCTGTCCCTTTAGGAAAAGTGCAATAAAGGGTAAATCATCTAACCAATATATACTTCTCTCTTGTAGAATATGATGAAAAATATCATTATCTAAAATAAATTCATTTAATAATAACTGAATAAACTTCTTATCTTCTGTCAAACTATCTTTATTACTATCAAGATAATCTTTGTAATGATTACTTTTAATAACTTGTACAAATACTTTCCTAATAATATCTAAATCTCCTTTTCTCCAAATTACAGAAACTTTAGATAATTTCTTTGTAATTATTTCATCTTTTAATAAGATTGAAAAAATTCTATTATTAATAAACTTTGTATTAGGATTTAAATCTTCGTCAGTCGGTATAAATTTGGATTTATTCCCTTCTAAGAAACCCTTCGCATACTTATGAAGTTCAAATAAAAACGAAATAATAATAATCTGTAGTTCAGAAATACTAGTAAAATGTTTAATCATTTGTTTCTCTGATGAAGTCATTTCATTTTGAGGGTGTGAAAAGTAAGTGTATAGGGACAGCATTACCCTTAACCTAATATGTCTTCTACTAATCATTAAATTCTATTATTATGAATTCTTTGTTTTGCAATAACTAAAGCAGCTTTATGAGAAGTAATATCCTCATTTTCTGCTTTTAAAAGAATTTCTAATGTCGTATCGTAAATCTTCTTAGTTTTATTTAATGATTCTTGTCTATCGTAACCATTTAATTCAGAATAAACATTAATCAAGCCTCCTGCATTTATTAAGAAATCAGGAGCATAAACAATTCCTTTTTCTTTAATCATTTCTCCATGTTTTATTTCATCTTCTAACTGATTATTTGCAGCGCCAGCAACAATCTCGCATTTTAATCTATAAATAGTATCAGTATTTAGAGTAGCACCTAACGCACAGGGCGCATATATATCCATATCCTTATCATATATTTCATCTCCAGCTATAATTTTAGCTCCATATTTCGCAGATACTTCCACAAGTTTTTCTTTATTTATATCTGTAATAAAAACTTTAGATCCTTCTTCAGTTATATGTTTTACCAAGTTCTCACCCACATGTCCAACGCCTTGAACTAAAATAGTCTTTCCTTCTAAAGAATCTGATCCCCACTTAAATTTTGCTGAAGCTTTCATGCCCCAATATACTCCATAAGCTGTAAAAGGAGATGGGTCTCCACTTCCTCCCATAGATTCTGGAATACCTGTAACATGTTTTGTCATTTCTCTAACATACTCCATATCTTTTGTACTCATGCCTACATCTTCTGCAGTAATATATGTACCACCTAATTTATCAACATATTCCCCAAATTTTTTCATTAGAGCTTCTGTTTTTTCTGTGTTAGCGTCACCAATAATTACAGCTTTTCCACCACCTAAATTTAACCCTGATATTGATGCTTTAAAGGTCATTCCTCTTGACAGTCTTAATACATCATTTAAAGCATCAGTTTCATTTGAGTAATTCCACATTCTTGTACCTCCAAGGGCTGGACCTAATGTTGTGTCATGAATCGCTATTATTGCTTTTAAACCTGTTTCAGAATCGTTACAGAAAACAACTTGCTCATGCCCCATTGTTTGCATATTATCAATTACAGGCACCAAATCTTTATTCTTTACTTCCATCATTATATCAAATATTAAATTGTGATATTTAAAATTTTAACTTCTTTTACTGAAGTTGTCATGTTTTTTTATCGGTTTGCAAAATTAGTTATTATTTTTGTCCTACCAAAATCAAAATAATTAATAGAATTGAAAAACCTATTACATCTTAATAAATACCTTCTAAAGTATAAAACACTTTTAATTATAGGAGCAATTTTTATTCTAATTTCTAATATTTTTGCTTTATATCCCGCTGAATTTGTTAGACATGCTTTTGATAATATACAACAAGCTTTATCCCAAAATATCAATGAAACATCTATACACTACACACTCTTAAAATTTGGCAGCTTGATTCTTTTATTCGCAATAATGAAAGGTCTCTTCATGTTTTTTATGAGACAAACTATAATTGTAATGAGTAGAAAGATTGAATTTGACTTAAAAAATGAGATTTACAAGAAATATCAAAACCTTAGTATTTCTTTTTATAAGAAAAATAATACTGGTGATTTGATGAATAGAATTACTGAAGATGTTAACAGAGTTAGAATGTATCTAGGTCCAGCAATAATGTATACTATAAACATGTTCTTTCTTTTTACTTTAGTAATATCTAAGATGTTAAGTATTAATGTAAGTTTAACATTATATGTACTTATTCCATTACCAATTTTAGCTCTTGCTGTTTATTTTGTTAGTACACAAATAAATAAAAAAAGTGAACAATCTCAAGCTCAGTTATCTACTCTAACATCTATAAGTCAAGAGACTTTTAGCGCAATAAATATCATTAAAATTTTTAGTAATGAAGACAACGCGTTTAATCGATTTTATGAAGAATGTAAAAATTACAAGAAAAGACAATTAAGACTAGTATCTGTAGAAGCATGGTTTTTTCCTCTTATTATACTTTTAATTGGTATAAGTACAATTACAACAGTTTATATAGGAGGACTTGAAAGTTTTAAAGGAACTATTACTGCGGGTAACATTGCTGAATTTATTATTTATGTAAACATGCTCACTTGGCCTGTTGCTTCTGTTGGATGGGTAACATCATTAATACAAAGAGCAGAAGCTTCTATGCAGAGAGTAAAAGAATTTTTAGATACACAGACAACAATATTTAACCATACATCTAAAGACACCAAAATCAAAGGAAATATAGAGTTTAGTAAAGTTAGTTTTACGTATCCTGATACAGGAATACAAGCATTAAGGAGTGTTAGTTTTAAAATTAAAGAGAATGAGACATTAGGGGTTTTTGGAAAAACCGGAAGCGGAAAATCTACTATTGCCAATCTAATTGCAAGAATATATGATCGAGATGAAGGGAAAATATCCATTGGTAAAATAGATATTAAGAATTTAAATCTTTATCAACTTAGAAGAAATATAGGATATGTTCCTCAAGATGGTTTTCTATTTTCTGGAACTATTAGAGAAAATATAAGTTTTGGTAAAAGTGAATTTACAGAAACTGAAATAATTCATGCAGCTAAAACTGCCGGGATTACAGAAGAGATAAATCAATTTCCTAATAAATATGACACCTTAGTTGGAGAAAGAGGTGTTCAACTTTCTGGTGGTCAGAGACAAAGATTGTCTATTGCAAGAGCTCTTTTTATAAACCCTTCTATTTATATTTTCGATGATTGCTTATCTGCTATTGATGCAAATAAAGAAAAGTTAATTTTAGAAAATCTAAAAGCAAAAATTAAAAATAACACCAATATAATTATTAGCCATAGAACTGCTTCTATGAAGTATGCTAATCATATAATAGTTTTAGAAGATGGAAAAGTTATTGAGGAAGGCAATCATGAGGATTTAGTAAAACTAAATGGATTTTATGCAGAAATGCATCTGAAACAAACCAATGAAAATATTAAAGATAGAGTATAATTAGTTTATATTTGCTTTACAATGAAAAAAATTCTATGAAAACTCTAATAAGTCTTGCAACACGATTAATTCCCAGACATTATCTACAACATGTAAGTCATTTCTTTTTAAGAATTTTTTCTTTATTCATAAGGGGAAATAAATTTGAGGACCCTATAAACGGAAAAACTTACAGAAGATTATTACCATATGGAAGGCTTAAACCTAGAGAAAATGCAATTGCTCCTGATAGTATGAGTTTAGAAAGACATCGACTTATGTGGCTTTTTTTGAAGGATAAAACTAATTTCTTTACTGATAACCTAAGGTTTTTACATATTGCTCCTGAATATTGTTTTATTAAGATATTTAAAGGAATGAAAAACTTAGACTACACAACAGGTGATTTAATATCTCCTTGGGCGGATGTAAAATTTGATGTACACAACATTCCTTTTAATGAAAACTCTTTTGATGTAGTAATTTGCAATCATGTTCTTGAGCATGTTCAAGATTCACACAAAGTAATGACAGAATTTTACAGAGTAATGAAACCAGGGGGTTGGGGAATTTTTCAAGTTCCTATTGATACGAATAATCCAAATACTGAGGAGGACCCTAATGTAAGCGATCCTAAAGAAAGAGAAAGGTTATATTGGCAAGATGATCATGTAAGGTTATTTGGTTTAGATTATGGAAAAAGATTAGAAAAAGCAGGATTTAAGGTTACTGAAAGCGATTTTATTAATGAACTTGATCCTAAACTTATACAAAGATACGCTTTACCAAAAGGAGAAATAATATATTTCTGTGAAAAAAAATAGAATAAATCTATCTAGAATTACTAGCTCGGGAAACTTTATTCCGGAAATAGATGGATTAAGATTTGTTGCTATTGTATCCGTTGTTTTATTTCATTTGTACGGATTTATTGATAATAAGGACGGTTCTGTATATAACACTATATATAATTTCGATTTTATCGCAAATTTTCTGAAAAATGGAAATTTTGGTGTGGAGTTATTTTTTGTTTTGAGTGGATTTATTTTAGGCCTTCCATTTGCAAAGCATTACTTAAAGGACTCTAATAAGGTATCTCTAAAATCTTATTTTTTAAGAAGAATAAGCAGGTTAGAACCTCCTTATATTATTGTTATGTTTTTACTCTTAATGGGAAGTGTTTTTGTAAGTAAAAACCTAAGTACTACAGAAGGATTTCAAAGTTTTTTAGCATCTATTGCTTACATGCATAATTTTATTTATGAGGAACCCTCTTTCATCAATACGGTTGCTTGGAGTTTGGAAATTGAAATTCAGTTTTATATTTTAGCTCCAATATTATCTTTATTTTTCAGTATTAATAACAATCTCACTAGGAGGTTTCTATTAATATTCACCATAATAGTTTTTTCAGTATTTAGTTTATTAGTTATACTTCCATTTCTATCTATATTAAATTATTTACATTACTTTTTAGTAGGATTTTTACTTGTGGATTTTTATCTGATGGAGGGGGTAACTAATAAAACATCTATTTTAAGAAACAGACTAACCATCATTGAGTTACTTGGCTTTGCTGCAGTAACAGTTTCACTAGTATTCGCAGGTATGAAATTAGATTTAGGACTAGGATTTACAATAATGTTTGGAGTACTAACATTATTCACACTATCATTATTATTATTTGTAAATTCTTATCTCTTGGAGAGCGTATCAAACAAAACATCTATTTTAAGAAAAAGCTTTACCATCCTTGCTTTACTTCTAATTTTTAGTTGCAATGAAAAATATTTTGACTTTACATTTCAGAAAATTATATGGGAAATTAATGTGTTAATATTAATTTTCTGTTCGTATTATAATATTATTTTACGAAAATCAATACCATTCTTTTCTTTAAAGACTATTACAAATATTGGTGGGATGTGTTATACCATTTATTTGCTACATTTTGCAATAATTAGCTTTGTCGGCAATCCTCTTTTATCTTTTCAATTTTCGGATAATCCAATACTAAATATCGGATTATATTCCATTTTTATAATATCTAGTATCTTATTAATTTCTGTTGTATTTTTTGTTTTGATAGAAAGACCATGCATGAACAAAAATTGGCCTAATAAACTTAAAAATTATGTCAGAAGATTTATTACAGCAAATTAGTGGTGGATTTGATTTGGAGGAAGTTCTTTCTAAGACAAACAAAGATCGGAAATATTTAGATTCTAAACACATCATGTTATAGAAAATTCTTAGAGAGAAGCCTCGTACTATATTTAGATATATAATAATACAAAGCAAGGTGAACTAGTAACTAATGTAAACAAT
>MDTA01030789.1_pt1 | contig 19241 bp, 22 predicted proteins | sample 811151 | NCBI WGS metagenome assembly MDTA01 (sample SAMN05326648, study PRJNA326480) | marine metagenome | isolation source: seawater | place: Indian Ocean: South | collected 2010 | reverse complement strand
GATGTTTTCCATTGGCGACACCCTTTATGTGGGTTCGAAAGTGGAATACGAAGGAATTCCCTGTTTCAGCCCAGAGATTTTTAGTTGGTTGCGAAACCCCAATCCGTCGGCATTCAAAAACTTCCGTAAAGGGGTGAACGAGCTTCGGGAAGAGGGTGCCGTTCAGATTCTTTACGACACGGATGAGAGCAAGCGAGACCCGATTCTCGCCGCTGTGGGTCAACTTCAGCTCGAGGTCGTCCAGCACCGACTCGAAAATGAATACGGTGTGGAAACCCGTCTTGAACCGCTGGGCTTCCAGGTCGCCCGTTGGATCAGTGGGGGATGGACCGAACTCGAGAGGGTGGGCCGGATTTTCAATTGCAAAACCGTTCGCGATGCCTGGAATCGCCCGGTTCTGTTGTTCAAGAACGAATGGAATCTCAATCAACTCAGGGAGGATCATCCCGAACTTGAACTCAGCAGTGTTGCTCCTGTGGTGAGTGGAGTGGAGCCGATCAGTCTTTGACCTCGTTCAATCGCGTCATCCACACCCGCGCTTTCCTCTCGCCAGAATCACGGCGCGTTCTGATCACACGTGAATACGTTCTGGTTATTAAGGAACAACGCTGATGGGGGCACCGAATACGTGTGTTTTCGGGGCGATGACGAGTCTGTGGAAATGCTCGAGGGCTATCACCTGCCTCCACAAATGCCGCTGATCAAACGGCGTTCATGGTTGAACCGGGTTGAAGCCCTGAGCTGCCGCAGCCGCTTGGAGCGAAGCGAGGGTTTTCGTCACGGTGCACCCCTCTTCTGAACGGACCCCGATACGCTCATCTGAAGAACCGGATAGACGCAATGGCAGCCCTCGGTGAATCTGGTCCAGATTCCAGTTCAGATGATCCGTTTGAACGTCTTGGCCTGAGCCGAGATGCGGGTTTTGACCAAGTCCAGGCGGCCAAGGTTCGTTGCTTGGACGAAGCATCTGGTGATGATCAGGCCAGAGCACGGATTGAAGCGGCCTATGACGCTGTGCTGATGGCCCGTCTGCGTGACCGCCAGCAAGGTCAGGTCAGTGCTGCGGCAGCGACAGCATCAGAGCGTGAAGCCTCCGCCGGATCGATGCCGTCGCTGCCGGCACAGGCTCCAATGACCGGCGTTTTCGCCACCCTCCGCAACAAATTGCCCGATCCATCCCAGTCACTCTCCGGCTTGAAGCCTGACTGGGCCCTGGTCGAGGGTCAGGGGCGTTCAGTTCGGATCATCGCCGGAATCATCGGTGTTGCGCTGCTGGTGCTTTCTGCCAGCAGCATTCAGTTGGTGCTTGCTCTGGCCACGATCGGTGCGTTTCTCAGTCAGATCCGCCGTGGTCGGCGTCCACTGGCCTCCCTGGGCTGGACCCTGTTGGTGCTCAGCATTGGCTTGGCAGCAGGCTCCCTGCTGAATCTTGCCCTGTCTCCCACCGCAATCGAGCAGCTTGGTCTCAATCCTCTTCAGATCCAGGCCCTGCCTGCAGGTTTGCTGTTGTGGGCTGCTGCGCTGTTTCTGGCCTGAGCCTCAGGCGGCTGCGGGCAGGGTGTCAATCAACTCCTGAAGTTCCGCCGCGCTCACGTCATAACGGTTGTTGCAGAAATGGCAGGTCAGTTCAGCGCCGCCATCCTTGTCCCGCATGTCAGTGAGTTCCTCTTTGCCCAAGAGCAGCAGTGCAGCCTTGCTGCGTTCACGGCTGCAGGGACAAAAGAAACGAATGTCCTGACTCGCTTCAGCGTCATCGAGTGGCTTGGGGTCAAGGTCGGGAAAGACGTCGCGCAGGAGATCTTCAAGCTGGTCGCCTGCATCGGCGAGCCGCTGACTGAATCCAGAGATCTCGCGGCATCGCTGTTCGATCAGCTCCACCAAAGCAGGCTCTTCGGCAGCTTTGGGGAGAATTTGAACAAGCAACCCACCACTGGCTTGGATGCCTTGGCTGCCCACCTGTTCACCCACAAACACGGCGGAAGGGGTCTGCTCCGAGTGCAGCAGATAGGACGCCACATCGTCGCCAATGCCCCCGCTGACCAACTCAACGGTGCTGTTGAAGGGTTCTCCTTTGCCGTCATCACGCATCACATGCAGATATCCGGTACCAGCAGCTTCTTTGAAGTTGAAGCTGAAGTGCCCTGCATCGTCTTGAACCGGGTCGAGTTCAAGCGTCGGTTCTCCGACATAGCCACGGACCGTCCCGTTTCGGCCGGCATCCACCATTAAGCCCTTGATCGGTCCATCCGAGCCAAACCGCAGATTCACCCGTCCATGGCGAACCTTCATTGAGCTGGCGAGCATCAGGCCAGCCCCCATCGCTCGTCCGAGCATCACGCTGGTCAGGTACGACAGCCCATGCCGATCCCTCGCCTCGCGCACGGTGTCCGTTGTTGAGACTGCCACCAACCGAATACCGCCCTCAGCGGCTGTTGCACGTACCAGCCGGTCGGCCATGTCCTTTCGGAAACTCAGGGCAATGTAGTCATCGGTTCGAGCCGGCCGCCCTGTAACAGCAGTCGTTGGCAGTCCCAGTCGCGGAAGAGTTCGGGCTCATGGGTCACCACGATCAGCACTTGGTCACGGGCCAAGCTGGCCAGCAAATCGAGCACATCCCGTCGCACCGACCAATCCAACCCTGCAGTGGGTTCATCCAGCAGCAACACTTCAGCTCCCCGAAGCAATTGAACCGCGAGGGCGAGTCGCCGTTGTTGCCCACCACTCAGCCGTTCCGGTGCGGTTGTGGTCGTGATGTGGTCGAGCCCGACCCGGGCAAGCACACTCTGTTCCCGCTCATGGCCGAGACGGCGATGCCCCAACCGCAGTTCCTGGGCCACGCTCAATCCGAGGAAATGGCGTTCCGGAAACTGAAAAACGATGCCGCAGAGCCAGCGAAGCTGCCGGCGTTTCATCGCGTTGCCATTCCAGCGAATGCTGCCCGAAGTTCCTGCCGCCAGGCCGCTGATGATTTCCAGCAGCGATGTTTTACCTGAGCCACTCGCGCCAGCAATCAGCAGCGGCCGTCCTTTTTGCGTCTGCAAGCTGACACTCTTGAGGACTGCGGCACCGGTCGTTGCGGGTGCATAGGTGATTCCGGAGAGCTCGAGCATGCGATCAGCTTGAACGATGATGCAGGTGTTGCGATGGCCCCATGGACATTCGTTTTCGTGAAGTGGATCCCTTCAATTGCTGGTTGTGGATTCGATTCTCGGAACCGCCAAGCCAGGGTGAACGTAATTATGTCGATGGTGTGTTCGACAGCTGGTATGTCATCGGACGTCTCGGTGGCTTCAATGCTGAGAACCTGCAGGTCCACGATGCAGGCGCTGATCTCAGCTGGATGGCTTACGACAACGACGGGGCCGAGTCGGCGATGCCGGCGTTGATGCACAACATGGGGCAATTGGAATACCAGCAGGAATGGGGTCGATGCTGGGTGGATCTCGGCACGTCGGATGGTGTCGCCATTGATGTGCTGATCAATGCGCTCCGACAGCTGGATTCCGACGTGGTTCAGATCGAGGAGCTCGTCGTCGGCGGTGTCAATGAAAATTGGCCGGTCGAAGAGCATCCCGACAGCGTTTTCCCCGCTGGTGGCTGAGCGCCGGCGCTTGCTTCTGTTGCCGGATCGTCTGGCGGATGGTGGTGCTGTTCGGCTCAACAGTGAGGAGCAGCACTACCTAAGGCGTGTATTGCGTCTCCGCTGTGGTGGACGAGTGGATGTCACAGATGGCTGTGGACGCTTATGGGTCGCCTCCCTGCTGGAACCCGACCTGCTTCAGCTTGATCCCATCCCACAACAGATTGAGCCTTCACCTCAACCGAAGCTTGGCCTGGCTGTGGCTCTGGTGCGGCGGGGGCTCGATGATGTGATTCGGATGGCCTGTGAGCTCGGTATTGACCGAATTCAGCCACTCCGTTGTGAACGATGTGTTCCACAGGCCGAACATCGACCGGAGCGCTGGTCCACCATCGTCCGTGAAGCTGTGGAGCAATGTGAACGGTTGTGGATGCCGCAACTGCTCGAGTTGGAGGGTTTGTCCCAATGGATCGGCAATACACAAGGCCAGTGTCTCGTTGGTGTGACCCGTCAAACCGCCGATCCAGCGTTGCATCGGTGGTTGCGCCAACAGGCCGATCAGTCTGCCCCCACGTGGTTGTTGATTGGTCCAGAAGGGGGCTGGACCCCAGCTGAACAGAGCTTGTTTGCCGAGACAAGTGTTCAATCCATTCAAATGGGATCAACCATCCTGCGCAGTTCCACCGCGGCGGTTGCCGGTGCGGTGGAACTGGTGCGCTGGCGCGATGGTCTGATCAGCTCTTGAACAGATCCTGGGCAATGCCTCGGAAGGATTTCAGCGCTGCACCAGGGCGACGGCTGCGCTGGCGCAGTCCGCCACCGGGGGCAAGGTTGCTGGGAGCAAACGTGGAGTAGGTGACGGCAGGACGTGCTGCGTCCGCTGCGGCCAGTTCAGCGGCGATTGCTTCCGCAGTGGTCATCCCTGCTGAGGGCTTGGAGCTGTCCCCAGGCTTGGCCTCAGAGACAGCCTTGGCTTCAGCAACAGGCTTTGCTTGAGCGACAGGCTTTGCCTGAGCAACAGCCTTTGCCTGAGCAACAGCCTTGGGCTGACTAGCAGTCTTGGAGGAAGGAGCGGCTGCTGTGGGTTTGGGAGCGTCCTGCTTGCTGGTTTCTACAGAAGGTTTGGCTGTTGCTTGCTTGTCTTGGGATGCCTCTTTCTTGGGTAGTTCAAGGTTGGCCGGGGTGGCGGCGTCATCGAGGGTGAGGAAAAAGCCCTTGTTTCTGTTGAACACCATCCGGTCGACCAGAGAACGCACATAGGCGATTCTCCCTCTACCTAGGCCTGAGGCAGGAGATGCTTAGGGCACTGCAACACGGTGTGATGTCAGGACTCTGGATTCAGGCCCTGGTGGTGAACACGGTTTTGATTGCGTTTGCGCAGCGATCAAACCTGCTCACGCGCAGTGGATGGATGCACGCAGCAGCCCTCGGCACGATCCTGTGGGGCTGTCTTGGTTGGTCTGGCTGGCTGGCAGTCGTTGCTTATCTCTGTTTGGGGAGTCTGGTCACCAAAATTGGCTTTCGGGACAAGCAAAATCGTGGTCTCGCGGAAGCCCGTGGTGGTCAGCGGGGCCCAGAAAATGTCTGGGGTTCCGCCGCTGTTGGTGCCGTGTTGGCGCTGCTCATTGGTGCCGGTGTCGAACCCCGTGAGCTGTTGACAATCGGTTTTGCTGCGAGTTTCGCCGCCAAGTTGGCCGACACCTTCGGCAGTGAGATCGGCAAACGCTTTGGTCGCACAACGGTCTTGATCACCACCCTTCGGCCCGTCCCTCCCGGCACAGAGGGGGCCATCAGCCTTGAGGGAACGTTGGCCAGTGCCGTCGGCAGCATCGTGATGACTTTGGTCATGCTGGCCCTGCAGCTGCTTGTGTCCTGGCCTGTGGCTGGGTTGGTGATGGTGGTGGGCCTGGTGGCCACCCTTGGAGAAAGCCTTCTCGGTGCCCTTGTGCAGGATCGCGTCTCCTGGTTGAGCAATGAGATGGTGAACGCGCTACAGACCCTATTTGCAGCGGCACTGGCGATGCTGCTGGTGGCTCTTTGATCAGGAGATCTTGGCCTCCATCAGACCATCTCGCTGAGCCCATTGCTGAAGGATTTTGATTCCTTCATTCAGGTGCTTGCGCAGGGTTGAACGGCTGCAGTGAAAGGTCTGAGCAAGCTCCTTGATGCTCTGGCCCTCGATCAGGTGGGCCTGCAGCACCCTTTTGGGCATGCCCTCCACCTGGTGCAGCACGCACTTCAGCCAAGTGAGATGCTCATCGTCCTCAGAGGCGCTTATGAGTTCCATAGGGCTAGAACTCAGGTCGAGGAGCTGGCTGGCCCCATGGCTTTGCACTGCGGCGGCCCACCGCTCAGGACGAACTGAGAGTGCTTCGGCGAGCTCGTGATCGCTGAGGGCATGCTGCTGCTTCTGTTCGCGATCGCGCTGAATCTTCCGGCCCGCTGCGTGGAGATCTCGAAGTCGCCAGGGAATCCTGATGGTTCGGGAACGATCGCGGCGGTAGTGAAGAATCTGACCATTGGCGCGACTCAGGAGATAGCTGCTGGGTCGAAGCCCGCGTGTCGGATCGAACTGATCGAGGCCTCGGATCAATCCCACCCGCGACTCCTGAAGCAGATCATCAAACTCTTCCGGTCCGCGTCGGTTTTGACGACTGGCGGCACAGTGGGCCAATCCGAGGTGCTCCAGAACCTGCTGGTTGCGTTCTCGAATGGCGGCCGGAAGTGAGCGACGGGCTTCCTGCCGGAGATGACGTTGGGAAATCATTGGATCAGTGCATCTGATCCAACGGTTCAATCTTCAGCCTCGAAAGCGTCGGCCCCTTCGTGCCTCAAGCCGGCACTTTGGTGCCGGATCATGGGTGCAACGGTTTTGGATTGATGGACTGGCAACCCGACGCCCTTGCAGCGCTCAAAAAAGACGTTCCCTTCTTTGTTCGTCCCGCAGTTCGCAAACGCGTCGAATCGATGGCGACCTCAGAGGGACGCGATGACATCGACCTGAGCTTCTATCAATCCGCGAAGCAGGCGATGGCGCCGAGTTGAGGCTCAGCTGGGGTCCAGATCGCAGCGTCGAAGCTCCGGCTGGGTCAGCCTGTCAATGATGCGGGCCATATCGACGGCAGTCAGTTCACCGTTTTCGTCCCACTTGAGGGTGGTTTTGCGCTGGGCAGGGGGATGGCCGGCAGCGCGATCTGCAGAGCGGTCAGGTCCCAAGTCTGATCACCTTTGTCAGGAGAGTCACACATTAGTCGGTGCTGTGGAGCTGGTTTACATGCCGATAGGTGTTGATGTGTTACTGGGGGCTAGCCCTGCCCATTGCCGCAACGGTTCCCACTGATCGACGCGCTGGTCCAGCCAGCGGTGCCCATCGGCATTGAGATGAATCCCATCGGGTTCCATCCAGCTCAACCAGTCGGCCTCCCCTTGCATCTCCTGATGCAGGGGCAGGAAGGGCACATCAGCCTCGCGACATTGCTCCGCCAAAGCTGCTTCCGTCGCTGTGATCTGCCGGTTGCTGTACCAGAGGCAGCCGGCAAAGGGCATGACGTGCTCGTCCACCGCCGTGAGGCCAAGCACAAACACCTGGACGTTCTGGGTCATCTCACTGAGTAGCTGAGCCATGCCAAAGGAATAGGCCTCCACATCCAGCTGAGGTCTGCCATCCACCCGTCCAACCCTTGCCGTGTCATTGAGACCAACACTGAGCAGAAGACCGCCGGGGGTCTGACGGCGCAGTTCCCCGCGGCAGGACCATTCGCTGCGCCAGCGGGATGCGACCCGTTCCAAGCCATCTCCACGGATGCCCAGTGGATACACCACAGGAGCGCCGGGCAGATTCATCCAGCGCATCCGCAGTCTCTGGCACCAACCACCTGCCTCGCGGTCGCCCCACCCATGCACGCCACTGTCCCCCAGCACAATTAATTGGCGGGGGGCATCGTTCGAACCGCTCATAAGGCCATGGCTCGGCTGTTCCAGCTCCCTTGAAGTTGTTCGCCCAGGCTCTCACCCAGAAGTGTGATCACTGCAGAGATCAGCACAATCCAAAGCACCAACCACCAGTGAAAGGAACTGAGGGCTTCCATGAGCTGCCAGCCAAGGCCTGCACCCCCAACGAGTCCGATGATGGCGGTGTCGCGCAGGATCACATCCATTCGGTACATCGCATAGGTCAGGTAGGCGCGACTCACATCAGCTAAAGGGCCATACAACCAGCTGATCCGTGTCGATGCTCCGCAATGTTTGAGCGTTAATGCGGAGCGCAATCCTGTGCTGCGGATGTCATCTGTCAGCACGCGTCCCATCACTCCGCTGTGGTGAAGTCCGAGGGCCAGCCCTGCCAGGGCCAGACTCGGTTTGGCCAGCATCAGCAACAGCAGAGCCGTGAGTGGAGCAGGGACCAGTCGAAGTGCCCCCCACACCAGCCCCTGAAGGCTGAGGCCGCTCCGGCCCGGCCAGATCAGGAGCAGCAGGGGGGGCAAGCCCGTGGCGATGCAGCCGGCGATCAGGGTGATCCAAAGGGTTGCTGCGATCACCTCTGGCCAAGGGATCTCGACCACAGCCGCCAGTGCCTGGCTCCCGTCCACGACATTGCCGAACACCGATGACCACTGGCCGACTGGCCAGGACAGCTGCAGATCCAAATGGGCGCTCCAGGCGACGGCGATCAGAGGACCCACCACTGGAACAATCAGCATGCGCGACCAGCTGCGGACCATGCGCAGCAGTTGGTCAAGAACCACCATGGCCATGGCCAGTAACCACAGGCCGCTCCACATCTCCTTGAACTGGAGCGATCTCAGGCTGAGCATGAGATCCGTCCCCAGCCCACCGAGGCCGAAAACACCAAGGATGAGGGCGGAACGCAGTGCGCAGTCGAGGCGGTGGCCGATGTGGTCGCAGATCGGTTGCGCCATGGGTGGAGCGAGGCCCGTCAGAACAACGGCCCATGGAGCGGCACCCGTGCCCTGAAGCATTGGAATGGTCGGCGGCACATGGCAATCCACTTGATCGGCAATCACCCGTGCCATCAGAACCGTGTAAGGAATGGCGATGGCGCAGATCGCAACCCAGCCATTCAGCCAGAAGACCTGGAGCAACAACAGTCCCCAGATCAGTTCGTGCATGGCTCGGAGGGGTGCCAGGCAGCGCCGCAGCAGCACAGCCGGCCAGGCCATGCCCACCATGATTTCCCACACGGTGCTGGAGGTCAGAATCCCGATGCCCACCCCGAGAACACTGCTGATTCCCCACGCCAGCACCGCGATCACCAGGGTGATCTGCAGTCCGTTCAGCAAGCTGCCGATAACAACCGGATCCGTTGATGGATGAAGAGCGGCCGCCGCGAACTGCTGCAGAAGTGGGATGCCCCCAGCGTGGCTGTCCCTCAACAGCACAGCGAGAACGCCAATCAGGCTGATGGCAGGCAGCAGTGTGATCAGCGGCAGCGCTGGTCTCAGGGTGATGCGTAAAGCCATTCCAACTGATCTCGATGAATCATCTCCGGTGCTGCATCGATCACCAAGACACCATTGCGTAACCCCAGAACCCGCTCAAACCGGTGGATGAGATCAGGTCGATGCAAGCTGATCAGGCATCCCGGTAAGCGCAGAAGCGTGTTCAGAACATCCTCGGCAAGGACGGGATCCAAGGCTGATAACGGTTCATCCGCCAGAACCATGTCTGGAACCTGACGAAGTAAACGGGCCAGTGCGACCCGTTGGCGCTGGCCCCCCGAAAGCTCTCGCACGGGCTGATTCAACAGGGAGCCATCGAGATTCACCTGTTGCATGACGTCCAGACAGCTGGCCTAATCAAGGGGTCCCATCAGGTTCCTCAGGGCCCAGAGCAGCCCGTGGCGTCCGAGGGCACCGCTGTTGATGTTTTGGATGACACTCAGTTCCTCCACCAGTCGCAGGTCCTGCCAGAGCGTTCCAAGCCGACGCCGTTGCCGGCGCGAGAGTTGCTGATGGGGTTGCCCACACCAGTGAATGGACCCTGCTTCGGGTTGCAGAGCCCCGTTGCAGAGTTTCAGAAAGGTGGTTTTGCCGGCACCACTGGCACCCAGCAAAACCACCCGTTGATCAGCGCGCAGTGTGAGGCTGATCGGTTGGAGACGTTGTTCCAGGCAGGCCTGGTTGAGCTCCAGCAGGGCCGTCAACGGATTTTTCCGAGCTGGCGACCCACCGTTTCGATCATCACGTAGTCCTCGTCTTCAGCGGGGATGAAGCGTTCCGCACCGAACAACTCCAGAATCGCGGCACCGTTTTCTGTCTCTGATGACAGGTCCAACAAGGCAGATTGCACTTTGTCGGTGAAGCCAGCGCCAAAACGATCGTCAAGATCAGGGCGTACAACCCAGTGGTAATCGACGTAGGGCGGAGTTCTCCAGATCACGCTCACCTCATCAGGGTCAACACGACCCGCCTCCACGTTGCTGCGCCAGACCTGCTCATTCAAAGCACCAACTTCATAGGCACCGCTTTGGACCACAGCGATGGTGGCGTCGTGGCTGCCGCTGAACCCCGGGCCACCTCCCGCCAGATCCTCAGGTTTCACACCGTTTTGCCCCATGAAGTACTGCGGCATCAAGCGCCCGGAGGTTGAACTTTCCGAACCGAAGGCCATCCGGCGTCCCTTCAAGGCAACAAGCTCGTCGGCACTGGTGAAGGGGCGCAATCCACTGGCTCCATTGGCAATGAACACGCTGGTGAATTCAGCGTCGATGTCCCGTTGTGCCAGAACGCGTGCCCCAGGTGTTTGCAACCTGGCCTGAACCCCGGTGAGTCCCCCGAACCACACCAGGTCAAGGCTGCCGGTGCGGAAGGCACTGACCGCAGCTGCGTAGTTGCTGACGGGTGAGTACCTCACAGGAACGTCCAGCTTGTCACTGAGTTCCTCCGACAAAGTGCCGTAAAGGCGATTCAGCTTCTCGGGATTTTGGTCGGGAATGGCGCCGATCTGCAGGACAGCCTGCTCACGTGGAGTTTGTGGCGAACTGCAGCTTGTCAGGCTGGCCGCAATGGCGAGTCCGGCGATCAAGCCGGTGGCCCCCACGGCCCGCTGTTCTCGTATTGACATCCAAGAGGGGATTGAGGACCGAAGTGGGTCAGAGCGCACTGAGAAGTCGCTTCAGCCGCGCTAACCCATCCTTGATCGTCTCATCCGATACTGCACACGACAGCCGGATGCATCTGTTGTCGCCGAAGGCGAGACCTGGAACCATGGCCAGTCCTTCCTGTTCCAGGGCTTGACGGCAAAACTCCATGGAATCCATTGCCTCGTCAGGCAATCGCGGGAAGGCATAGAAGGCACCCTGGGGTGGGGTGAGTGTGATGCCCTTCAGCGCCAGAAGCCCCTCTGTCAGCAGAGTGCGTCGACGGTTGTAGCTCGTCGCCATGTCCCGCACACAATCCCTTGATCCATGGATTGCTGCCAGAGCACCGCGTTGGGCAAAGCTGCACACGTTGCTGGTGCTTTGGCTCTGCAAGGCTGATGCGGCTTTGATCACGGCGGCATCACCGGCGAGATAACCCAAGCGCCAACCCGTCATGGCCCAGCCTTTGGCAAATCCGTTCACGGTGAAGCAGCGTTCGCGGATGTCCGCAGCGAGGGCCGCAAAGCTGTGGTGCTGTTGTCCTTCGGCCAAGAGATATTCATAAATCTCGTCGCTCATCACAATCAGCTGGGGATGTCGGGCCACCAACGTGGCCAGAGCTTCGAGCTCGGCCTTTGACATCACTCTGCCGCTGGGATTTCCTGGCGAATTGATCACCAGCAGCCTGCTTCGAGCAGTGATCTGCCGTTCCAGCAGGTCGAGATCAAGCCGGAAGCCCTCATGGGCCTTTGTGGGGATGATGGTCGTGCTGGCTCCGGCAAGGGCCGCCATTTCCGGGTAGCTGAGCCAGTAGGGCGCAGGGAGCAGCACCTCATCGCCTGGATTGAGCAGCACCTGGAACAGGTTGTAGATCGCCTGCTTCCCGCCGTTCGTGACCATCACCTGTTCAGGTTGGGTCGGAATCGCATTTTCAACGCTGAGTTTGTGCGCAATGGCAGAACGCAGCTCTGGATCCCCGGATGCTGGTCCGTAACGGGTGATGCCAGACGACAGGGCTTCTTGGGTTGCCTCAACGATGAACGGCGGCGTATCGAAATCAGGCTCGCCAGCACTCAGGCTGCAGATGTCTTGACCGCTATCGCGCAGCGCTTTCGCTTTGGCGCTGATCTCCAGCGTGAGAGAGGGTTTCAGGGCCACAGCCCGGTCGGAAAGTTCTGGCGGGCGTGGCATCGGTAACGCACCTCCCCGCGGCGCGTTTAAAACGCCATCATCCTGCCTCAGATGCTGGTTCACACAACCTTGATTTCACCGGAAAAATGAATGCGATGCAGATCAACTGGGTGCTGGCGGCCGCTGATACCGCGATGCTTGGGCGGTTTTACAGCGGCCTGTTTCAGGCCAGATTGATGCCTGGCGTGGCTGATCACCACTGCGTCGTCCAGTTTGTCGATGGAACCAGGCTCGAGATCTACAGGCCCTCCCGCCAGCGACCTTTCCCCAGTCGAGGTCGTGCCCTGGCTCCATGTTTGCGTCTGGACCCATCGGCGGACCCAATGCCTCGCCTCGCGGTGATGGTCAGCAAGGCCCTTGAGCATGGGGGATCACTTTTGGAGGATGCGAGGGTCGAGGAGTTCGGCGCTGAGGCATGGATACAAGATCCCGAAGGCAACGCTCTGCTGCTCTTGGCTCCCTTGGCCTCCGCTGAAGCGACGTCATGACGGGCTCATCGCTGGAAGCCTGCAGTGATTGCATCGCTTGTGATCTCGCCGAGACCCGACAGTCGGTCGTCATCAGTCGCGGCAACCCAGACGCGCAAGTGATGCTGATTGGTGAAGCGCCAGGAGCCCAGGAAGATTCCCAGGGCATTCCGTTTGTTGGTCGTTCGGGTCGAGCTCTCGATCAGCTGCTGCGGGACGTGGATTTGGACCCAGCCCAGGACCTTTACATCTGCAATGCCATCAAGTGCAGGCCGCCGAACAACCGTCGGCCAAAGAAAGCGGAATTGATCTCTTGCCGTCCGTGGCTGGATCTTCAGATTGCTGCAGTGGACCCAAAAGTGATCATTCTCACGGGAGCCACCGCAGTGGAAGCGATGTTGGGCATCAAGGGGGGCATGACCCAGTTGCGCGGCAGATGGCAGAGCTGGGGGGGGAGAGCCGTCATGCCGATCTTCCACCCGTCCTATTTGCTGCGGAATCCCTCACAGACCCCAGGGGCTCCTGTGGATCTAACCCGTCAGGATTTGGCCGCGGTTCGACAGCGCCTGTGCGAGCCTTGGCCTGCTCCTAGCTCAGCTCCATGACTGCCCTGGATCGGCGTTACGACACCAAGATCCATCGCCGTGTCACCCGCACCGTGATGGTGGGTGATGTGCCGATCGGCAGTGAGCATCCTGTCGTTGTTCAATCGATGATCAACGAGGACACTCTGGATATCGAGGGGTCGGTCGCAGGAATCCTCCGGCTTGTGGAAGCCGGTTGTGAAATCGTTCGTGTGACCACCCCCTCGCTTGGGCATGCCAAAGCCATGGGCAAGATTCGGGCATCGCTGCGGGAACAGGGCTGCACGGTTCCCCTTGTGGCCGATGTTCATCACAACGGCATCAAGATTGCCCTGGAAGTTGCCAAGCACGTCGACAAAGTTCGAATCAATCCAGGGCTGTTTGTTTTCGATAAACCTGATCCAGACCGGCAGGAGTTCACCAAGGACGAGTTCGAGGCCATCGGTGAGCGCATCCGCGAAACGTTCGAACCGCTGGTCAACCTTCTGCGGGATCAGAACAAAGCCCTTCGAATCGGTGTGAACCATGGCTCTCTCGCGGAGCGCATGCTGTTCACCTACGGCGATACCCCGGAGGGAATGGTCGAATCGGCGATGGAATTCGTCCGCATCTGCCATGACCTCGACTTCCACAACATCGTGATTTCGATGAAAGCGTCGCGTGCACCGGTGATGCTGGCGGCCTATCGGCTGATGGCCGACACGATGGACAAGGAAGGCTTCAATTACCCCTTGCATCTGGGCGTCACCGAAGCCGGTGATGGTGATTACGGACGGATCAAGAGCACCGCAGGCATCGCAACCCTGCTTGCCGATGGCCTTGGTGACACCCTGCGGGTTTCGCTGACGGAGGCTCCCGAAAAGGAGATCCCTGTCTGTTATTCGATTCTCCAGTCTCTCGGTCTACGCAATACCATGGTGGAGTACGTCGCATGTCCGAGCTGCGGCCGCACACTGTTCAACCTCGAAGAGGTTTTACACAAAGTTCGCGATGCCACCCAACATCTTCAGGGTCTGGATATCGCCGTGATGGGATGCATCGTCAACGGCCCTGGAGAGATGGCCGATGCGGATTACGGCTACGTGGGCAAAGGGCCTGGAACCATCGCCCTTTATCGCGGTCGTGATGAGATCCGCAAGGTGCCTGAAGCTCAAGGCGTCGAAGCCCTCGTCCAGTTGATTAAAGAGGACGGCCGCTGGGTAGAGCCCGCATGATCTCGTTAGTGTGAGGAATCAGTCCTGAGGGGACATGGCCTGGAGTCAGCGTCTGCGTTCCATCTTTCGATCGACTCCGCTGGTTTTGGTGCTTGGCGTTGGGGGTGTCGCCACCGCCATTTCCGTCAGCGCGCCAGGTTTGTCGCTGCCGTCGGCCTCCGGCGGGTCGATTAGCGACAGCCCCAAGGAGGTGATTGATCAGGTTTGGCAGATCGTCTATCGCGATTATTTGGATTCCACGGGCTCCTATGACGAGACGAATTGGCGCAAATTGCGCAGCAATCTGCTGAGCAAGTCTTACGGAGGCACTGCTGATTCCTACGAGGCGATCCGAGGCATGTTGGCAAGCCTCGATGACCCCTACACGCGCTTTCTTGATCCGAAGGAGTTCAAGGAAATGCAGATTGACACCTCGGGTGAGCTGATGGGTGTTGGCATTCAGCTGACTCTGGACAAGGACACCAAGGAGTTGATGGTTGTTTCGCCCATCGAGGGAACCCCGGCATCCCGAGCCGGTGTTCAGCCAAAGGATGTGATCGTTTCCATTGACGGTTCGTCCACGAAGGGCATGACCACCGAGGACGCCGTCAAGTTGATTCGGGGTCCAGAAGGTACTGATGTTGTGCTCGGCTTGCGGCGCCAGGGGCAAGTTCTGAATGTGCCGCTGAAACGGGCGCGCATCGAAATTCACGCTGTGAAGTCCACGCTGAATACGGCCCCCAGTGGCAGCAAGGTGGGCTACATCAGGCTCAAGCAGTTCAACGCCAACGCTTCCCGTGAAATGCGTGCGGCGATCAAAGATCTGGAATCCCAGGGTGCAGAGGGCTATGTGCTCGATTTGCGCAGCAACCCTGGAGGTTTGCTTGAGGCCAGTGTTGATATTGCGCGTCAATGGTTGAACGAAGGCACCATTGTCAGCACGCGTACTCGGGAAGGAATTCGCGATGTGAGGCGTGCCACGGGCAACGCCATCACGGACAAGCCTCTGGTGGTGTTGATTGATCAGGGATCAGCCAGTGCCAGTGAAATTCTTTCAGGGGCTCTGCAAGACAATGCTCGAGCCCAGCTTGTTGGGCAAAAGACCTTCGGCAAAGGGCTTGTGCAGGCGGTTCGAGGACTTGCCGATGGGTCAGGTCTAACAGTCACGATTGCAAAATACCTGACACCGAAGGGAACGGATATTCACAAGAACGGCATCAAACCGGATATTGAAGCCGTGATGAGTGAAAGGGAAATTCGTGAATTTTCAATCGATGATTTAGGGACTCAAAATGACAGCCAATACAGGTCAGCTGAGACCACTTTGGTGAAACAGCTCAACAGAAATCGAGCAGGTACAACGTTTCAACCTGGAAAACCAAACTTGGTTTACGCCCTGCCGTAGATCAGGAGATCGGCTGCATCAGCCCACCACCGCCACCGCCATTGGAGTCATCGTCATCGGATGCTCCTGGTTGCAACAGGGCATAAATGCCAAGGGCAGCAGCACAGAACATGCCACTGATCAATTCCAGAGACACTCCACCAGCACCGAATTCGACGAATTCACCCATGTCAACGGATCGCTCTTGGGTGCATTGTAACGAAGAATTGCGCGCTTGGTAACGTTTTTCTCAGAATTGACATCCAGGTCTCAGACCTGAACGACTTCGGCGTTCTTTGCGCTGAGGTCGTCCTGCCGCTGGGCCTCAGTTTTGCCATCGGCATCGGGGATCTGTGCCGCCATCAACCGAAGCCACTCCATCATCTGTTCGAGTTGCTTCTCCATGGGCAAAACGCCGAGACCACGGGCCATCACCTTGTGCTGGATGCCACTGCCGGCCTGATACACCAAACGGCCATGGAGGTGCTGAGGCAACCCCTGCCGCAGCAAGCGGAATGCAGGTTCCTCCATCGGGGTCTCCAAGACGATGTTCGGCTTCTCCGGTTTGATCCTTGAAAAGCCGCAGCGCTTTGCCAGGAGCTTGAGTTCCATCAGCTGGAGAAGCGACACCACGGCAGCGGGCAGAGCCCCGTAGCGATCAGCCCAACCCGCGGCCAGCTCCACCAGTGCTTCGGCCGTCAGGCAATCGGCTGCGGCCCTGTAGGCCGCGATTTTCTCGTCGGGATCTGTGATCCAGTCGGCAGGCACAAACGCCGTGACCGGAAGATCCACCTGGGTGTCGTCCACGCTGGGGATGTCCTGACCCTGAATCTCGGCCAGCGATTCCTGCAGCATTTCCATGTACAGATCAAAGCCGATGGTTTCCATCTGGCCGCTCTGCTGCACACCGAGCAGGTTGCCAACACCGCGGATTTCCATGTCTCTCATCGCGAGCTGGTAACCACTGCCCAGCTGGGCGAACTCTTGAATGGCACGGAGGCGCTGACGCGCTGTGTCGCTCAGCGAGGCGTTGCCGGGATAGAACAACCAGGCGTGAGCCTGAATGCCACTCCGGCCGACTCTGCCCCGCAATTGATACAGCTGGGCCAGGCCGAATCGGTGCGCGTCTTCAATCAGAATCGTGTTGACGCGGGGGATATCGAGGCCGCTTTCAACGATGGTGGTGCAGAGCATCACATCGGCTTCCCCCGCATTGAACGCCACCATGGCGCTCTCAAGCTCGCCCTCGGCCATCTGGCCATGGGCCACAAGCAGTTTCAAGCCCGGCAGCATCTCGCGTAGCCCTTGAGCCACCTCCTCGATGCCTTCAACGCGGGGAACCACGTAAAACACTTGTCCACCGCGATCCAGTTCCTGGCGGATGGCACTTCGCACAGCCTCTGGATCGAGGGAGGCGAGATGTGTCTTGATGGGGCGACGCAACGGTGGTGGTGTTGTGATCAGGCTCATTTCCCGCACTCCCGAAAGACTCATGTAGAGCGTTCGGGGGATCGGGGTTGCCGACAACGTGAGAACGTCGACGTCCTTGCGCAGCACCTTGATCTTTTCCTTCTGATTCACACCGAAGCGCTGTTCTTCATCCACCACCAGAAGTCCAAGTTGTTGAAACGCGGCTCCTTTGCTCAGCAACTGATGGGTTCCCACCACAGCGTCGATAGTTCCCTGTTTGAGGCCCTCGAGAATGCCTTTGCGCTCTGATGCAGTGCGGAAGCGATTCAGAAGCGCCACCTTGATCGGGTAGGGCGCGAACCGTTCAGACAAGGTGCGCCAGTGCTGCTGTGCCAAAACCGTTGTCGGGGCCAGCATCGCCACCTGTTTGCCTGCGGTGATCGCTTTGAAGATCGCGCGAATGGCCACTTCGGTCTTGCCGAAGCCAACATCACCGCACACGAGGCGGTCCATCGGCTCCGCCTTCTCCATGTCTTGTTTGACATCAGCTGTGGCTTTCAGCTGATCCGGTGTTGGTTCATAGGGGAATGACTCCTCCAGTTCCACCTGCCAGGGACCATCCGTTGGAAAAGCAAATCCCGCGGCCTGCTGCCGTTCCGCGTAAAGCTTCACCAGATCCAGGGCAACCTTGCGAACCGCTTTTTTTGCCCGCTCCTTGGCTTTGTTCCAGGCGGTGCCGCCCATGCGGTTGAGTTGCGGTGGTGTCTCGCTCGTGGCCCGGTAACGACCAAGGCTTCCAAGCTGATCGGCGGCAACGCGGAGAATTCCATCCGCGTACTGCACGACGAGGTAATCGCGAATGTCTCCAGACATCGCCAGTTTTTCCATCGCCTTAAACCGGCCGATCCCATGGTTGCGATGCACCACAAAATCGCCGGGCCGCATCTTGTTGGGGTCGACGGTGCGGCTGGCTGCCTTGCGTCGACGCCGCACGTAACCACTGGAACTGAGGCTCTGCTGCCCGAAGAACTCCCGGTCGGTCACCAGCGCGATCCGCCAGGCTGGCAACTGCAGTCCCTCAAGTTCTGCAGTTCCCCTCACCTTCAACGCGACGGGGGTGTTCTGCTCAATCAATCGGGAGATGGCGTTGGTGTCTCGCGCATTCGGCACAAATCGGCTGATGCAGTCGTGTTCCTCCAGCAGGGCAACGGCACGACTTGGCTGTGCGGAAATCAACCAGACAGCAGTCCGTTCGGTTTGAAATCCCTTGATCAGTTCTCCGAGCTTTCCGAACTGATTGGGATACGACGGTACAGGTCGACTGGCGAGGTCAAAGCTGTTGGGGTGGTCATCGACTTCGAGCAATTCAGCCATGTCGAAGCCATGGAATGCCTCGGCCAGGCCATAGGCGACGTCGATGTTGCGATGCAGCACGGGAGGCCAGAGCTGATCGCGTTGGCTGTCATCCAGCCCAGCCTCGGCAGCCATTTCACGGTGATGCTCCTCAACGTGGGTCAGCCACTGCTGGCCGTGCGCCAGCCCATGACGACGTTCATCAATCACCACCGTGGTTGAGTCGGGGAGATAGTCGAGCAGCGATGCAGGTTGCTCCCAGGCCAGCCCCATCAGCCGACGCATTCCTTCCGGTGTTCCACCCTCCAGCAGCTGTTCTGTGGCCTGGTCGCCGAGAAGCTGTTCCAATCCATCAGGCATCAACGCGCGCAACTGATCGGCAATGAGGGGACCGAAGCCCGTCGGCGTGAGCCGCAAAGCATCGACGGCGTCCAATGACCGTTGACTTGCCGGATCGAATTCCCGCAGCTTGTCGAGCTCTTCGCCAAAAAATTCAAGCCGAACAGGAAGTTCACTGCTGACCGGAAAGATGTCGACGATGTCTCCTCGACGGCTCCAGCTTCCCTCTTGCTCAATCGACGTGACGCGCTCGTAGCCAAGTTGAGCCAACGTCTCCGCCAGTTGCTCAAGATCGACTTCATCACCTCTGCGCAGCGTGCGAGTCGTGCTCTTCAGTGCATCCGGGGGCGGGAGATGAGGCTGCAGACAACGTTCAGTCGCCACGATCGCCCAGGACGAGCGATCAGCCTCACCGAGCAGATCGCTCAGAACCTGAAGTTGTCCCCAGATGATTTCACTTGTGGGATCAAAGGGTTCATAGGGCGAGCCCTCGCTGGTGGGATACAGGCTGGCCTGGTTCCAGCCCATCAGCTCCAGAAGCGACGTCCAGCGCCCTGCTTCCTCCAGAGTCGGGACCACCACCAACAGAGGGGAACCACGACGTTGGGCCATGGCGCTGGCCACCAATCCCCGACTGCATC
>MDTA01226600.1_pt1 | contig 19250 bp, 25 predicted proteins | sample 811151 | NCBI WGS metagenome assembly MDTA01 (sample SAMN05326648, study PRJNA326480) | marine metagenome | isolation source: seawater | place: Indian Ocean: South | collected 2010 | reverse complement strand
TTAAGTGGTTTTTGTCAGAATTTAAAGATGATGAAGTTGGACTTGTGGTTAAGACAAATATGGCTAAAAATTGCCACATTGATATGATAGGAACTGAGTCAAAATTTAGGAAAATTTTAGATGACATAAATGATGATGCATCAAGCAGAAAATGTAAATTGTACCTACTACATGGAGATATGACTGATGAGGAAATTCACTCTCTGTATGTACACCCAAAGATGAGAGCGTTTGTGTCTCTTCCGCATGGTGAGGGTTTCGGGCTTCCTCTTTTTGAGGCAGCATATTCCGAAATGCCGGTTGTCACAGTAGGATGGTCAGGACAATTAGATTTCTTGATCGACGATAATGGCAAGGAAAAGTTTTACAACGTTTCCTTTGATATCAATAATATTCAAAAAGAGGCAGTTTGGGATGGAGTGCTCCAGGCAGATAGCAAGTGGGCATATGCCCGAGAAAACTCAGCCAAGAAGCAAATGAGAGCATGTTATGAAGATGTTATTAATGGCAATAACAAGATGGCTATTGAGCATGCAAAGTTTCTTAATGATAAGTTTTCTCAAGAAAAAATGTATTCTCAGTTTGTTGAATCAGTTGTTTCTGTTGTCGGAGATGCATCGACAGAAGAGGCAGATAACGCGCAGGTTATTGTACTGTGAAAAAAATAGTTTACTGCGCGCAGTTTTTGGATTTATCGGGATATGGAATTGCAGCACGTCGCTATCTGGATTCCCTAGATTTGGCTATAGATGATAATGTAGAATTAAAGATCTACACCACAGTTGCTGCTGGTGTTCAATTAAATTCTTTATCTAAGCGCGAGCAAGAATTGATTCAAAAATATTCCTTCAAAAATGATGCAGAAATTACAAATTTTATGAAAGGCAACGACTATGAGTGCATATGGCACATGCCTACTCCTATGCCTTTATTTGCAGATAATAGGTTTAAAACAACTCCAGGAATCGAGACACCTTCTTTATCTCGTTTGATTAAATCATCCAAGAGAAATCACCACTTGGTAGTTTGGGAGACAACTGATATATCTACCGAATGGAAAGAATCGCTGGAGTGGTTCAAGCCTCACAGCATTATTACTGCTTGCGAAATGAATGTAAAGTTGTATTCTAAGTATTGTGACAATGTGCTGTTAGCTCCCCATCCTATTTACGACGTTGAGTCTATCAAGCCACAACCATTAGCATTACCTCAGTCGCTTGATGATAAATTCGTAATATTTTCAATGTCGCAGTGGACACATAGAAAGGGATTTGATAAATTATTGACAGCATTTACTGCCGAGCTTGGAGATAAAGAAGATTGCATGCTTGTTTTAAAAACATTTGAATCGGCTGAGGCAAACTCCGCAGAACAGATAGCAAATGCAGTTAAAAACATTCGTGGCGCTGTTAATAAAGAGAATATAAAAAACAACATATTGCTGCTCCCGTCGTATATTGCAGAATCCAATATTAAATGGCTATATGAAAAGAGCGATATATTTGCATTGCTTCCCCGCGGCGAAGGATTTGGCTTAACGATATTCGAAGCAATTCTCAATGGAGTGCCGGTGTTAGTCCCCGATCAAGGCGGACATTTAGACTATATTGATTCATCTAACAAGTTCATGGTAAATGGAATGTGGGATAGCTGTGTGGTTGCCAATAATCCAGTTTATTCTGTAGATAGTGAGTGGTATGAATCTAATATTTCAAGTGCACGAAAGAAATTAAAATTAGCATATGACATGTGGAAATCTGGAACCCTAGAGGCTGAAGGACAAAGCCTAAAAAACCATCTGCTAGGTAACGAAAACTATGATTCAGCAAAGATAGGAAAAGACATTATTGCGCATGTAACAAAAGAAGCCAAAACACCCTATTCCGCGTCCATTCTTAAGAGAAATTCTCTCAGAAAGAAGCTCTCATTAGCTTCAAATCTTCAGGAGCAAGTGGATATTCTTAAAAATTCTTATGAAGGAGAAACGGCATATATTTTAAATTGTGGGCCATCCTTAAGCAACTACTCCTCTCAGTTTATAAATGACTATCTAGCAGATAAATTAACCATAAGTGTGAAGCAAGCATATAATGCATTTCCAGAAGTAACAGATTTTCATTTTTTTAATTGCGCTAATTTACCAATACCAGTTGGCGCACCACTTCTTCGTCATTATAAATATAACGAAGATACACGCCCCATTGTAATTGCTAGTAGTAATTATGATCTTGGGCAGAGGTGGCATCCTTGCCAGAAACATGATTTATTTTTTAAAATCCCAATTAGAACTGAAATAAATAACGAGTTCGTCACGCTTACTAAGAAGTTTGATGATTTTTTATTCTCTAATTCCTTGACAAGGCCGTGTGGGCCGGGTATAATGTTAGAAACAGTGATATTCTTAACTGTTCATTTAGGGGTAAAAAATATAGTAGGCTTGGGTTGGGATCTCACCAACGATAAAGTCAATGAAGATACATATCAACATTTTTATGGAAATACAAGAAATCTTTTTAATCGTGGAGATGTACTCGATTGGGAGATTGAAGCAGGAAGAGAATCCTCAAAAGATGTGTTTTATTGGCTAAAAAATCTTGGCATAAATCTTCAACTAGTCTCAGATATCAGCACCCTTTATGATGGAATAGAAAGAATAAGCTTAGACTAACAGGGAGAAAACATGGAATCTTTTGATCCATATAACAAAAATACAAATATGCCATTCTTTATTGCCGAGATTGGGATTAATCACAATGGCGATTTAGATATTGCTAAACAACTTATTGACATGGCAAAAGCTGCTGGCTGTCATGCAGTTAAATTTCAAAAAAGAGACATTGATACGGTTTATACTGCGGAATATCTCGCTGGTTCCCGGGAAAGCCCTTGGGGAACTACACAACGCGAACAGAAAGAGGGACTTGAATTTACTAAAGAAGATTACGATGTAATTGATGATTATTGTCGCTCAGTCGGAATATTATGGTCTGCGTCGGCGTGGGACATTGAAAGTCAGAGATTTCTTCAACAGTACAATCTTCCATTTAATAAGGTAGCTTCGGCAATGTTGACTCACACGGAGCTGTTGGAGGTAATCGCCGCCGAAGGTCGTCATACTTTTATTTCCACTGGTATGTGTAATTTTGAAAATATTGATACTGCAGTCGACATTTTCAACAAGCATGACTGTCCATTTACTTTGTTTCACTGTGTATCAACTTACCCATGCGCAGACGAAGATTGCAATTTAAATTTGATTACAACATTATCAGAAAGGTATAATTGCCCAGTAGGGTACTCTGGACACGAAGGTGGTACCACACCCACAGTACTGGCGGTAGCCGTTGGCGCTTCAGCGATCGAAAGACATATAACTTTAGATAAGGAAATGTATGGTTCAGATCAGTCAGCATCAATCGAAGGAGACGATTTGAATAATATGATTTCAGAAATCCGTAGAGCAGTCAAGATTACGGGAACTGGAATGAAAACGTTTTCTATAGAAGAAAAAGCAATTGCAGATAAACTTAGATATTTTTAGAAGTTTACATGAATAAGATGCTTTCCATATTGCAAGACAAAAATGTCTTAATTACTGGCGCCACCGGTGGACTCGGCGAGTGTATTGCTTTTGAGTTCGCTAAGCACGGATGCAATTTATTTTTGACTGGAACAAACGATAAGAAGTTAGAACAATTATTATCAAAAATCGATTCCGAAAAGAAAATTTATTGTATGTCAGCTAATTTAGAAAAAGTTAAAGATGTGGAAAATCTTGCATCTGCCGCAATGGAAGCATTTGATAATATTGATATTCTCGTTAATTGCGCTGGAATTTTTGTTGTTAAGTCTCTGGACAATACTAAAATTGAAGATTTTAATAAATCTTTTGAAGTAAATGTTCGAGCGCCCTTTTTATTGACACAAAAATTTATGCACAACATGGTTCAAAATGAATGGGGAAGGATAGTGAATATTGGCTCTTCCTCGTCCTACAGCGGCTTCAAGAATACTCCTGTGTATTGTGCCTCAAAACACGCCCTACTTGGGCTTACAAGGGCAATACACGATGAATATAGAACAAAAAATATACGTTCATTCTGTTTTTCTCCGGGTTCTATCCAGACTGAGATGGGTAAAAAAGTAAAAAATCAAGATTTTGACACTTTCATCGATCCAGAAGAGATAGCAAAACATATTGTATTTTCGATATGTTTTGATGGAGAAATGATATCAAATGAAATACAACTGACAAGGATTAATATTTAAATGAAAATAGGAATTATACAAGGAAGACTGTCTCCGCCTATTGAGGGCTTTCAAGATACCCCAACTGATTGGCAGAGAGAATTCAATTTGCTTCCCAAGCTTGGATTAAATCATATCGAATGGATTGTAACAAAAGAATCTTTCGACAATAATCCAATTTTTACAGAGGAACTGAATGATTATTCAATTAGCTCTATTTGTGCTGATAATCTGGTGGATGAAAGGATATCAGAAACAGACTTTTTAGAAGAAAACTTGAATCCTATCTGTAAAGCCGCAATTAAAAATAAAATAAAAACAATAACGATTCCAATTTTAGAGGATTCTAATTTATCAAATTGGAAAAAAAGAGAAAAGTTTACTTTAGAAATGCAAGAGTTTTCTCAAAGATATAAAAAATTAAATTTTTCCTTTGAGATTGAAGATCAGATGGATGTCATTGCTGACATAATTTATATGGGAGAGAATTTTTATCTCACATACGATACCGGAAATATGACAACCGTTGGAGCAGATCATGAGGTTTATTTACATATGTTTATTGAAAAAATAAACAATGTTCACCTGAAAGATAGAAACTTAGAAAACCAAACGGTAGAGCCATTAACAGGTGCCACAGACTTTGTAAAAATATTTGATAAATTAAGCGAACTGGGTTATAATGGTTTATACACCCTCCAAACTGCTAGAGAAGATGCAGGAATGGAAGAAGAAACAATCAACAAACACATAAACAAATTTAAGGAGTTATATAATGAGCGTACGTAATGCTTTTGATTTAAGTGGAAAAACAGCAATGATTACTGGCGCCGGCGGACTACTCGGTCCAAAACATGCCGAAGCTATTATTGAAGTTGGAGGAACAGTAATTCTTACAGATCATCATTTAGATCGTGTAGAAAGAAAAGTTTCTGAATTAAACGATAAATACGGAGAAGGCAGTGCTGTTGGATACCACATGGACGTTACGGATCCCAAGTCAGTTCAGGCTGTTGTGGATTTGTGCGACAAAATAGACATTTTAATCAACAATGCCGCTAAAGATCCCAAAGTAAAGAAGGGAGGAGGGTTGACGCCAGATAGTCGTTTTGAAACCATGACTCCAGAATATTGGAATGAGGGCGTAGATGCGGCAATGAATGGTACATTCTTCTGTTCTCAGGCAGTAGCAAACAAAATGCTTGAAAATGGAGGAGGCGTCATTCTCAATGTTGCTTCTGATCTTGGAGTTATTGCGCCCGATCAAAGGCTATACCGCCAAGAGGGGGTTGAAGACAATATGCAGAATGTTAAGCCGATTACATATTCAGCAGCAAAATGGGCTATTGTAGGAATGACAAAATATCTTGCTGTATATTTTGCTGAAAAGAACATTCGAGTTAACTCAATCAGCCCCACAGCTGTATATAATAATCACCCGGAAGAATTTGTTGAAAAGCTTACAAATATCATTCCAATGAATCGAATGTCTCGCTTAGACGAATACAAAGGCGCAATTGTGTTTATGTGCTCGGATGCTAGTTCATATATGACTGGCGAGAATGTTGTTATAGATGGAGGAAAATCAGTATGGTAGAGCATCTTATACACCCGCCTATGAAGTATGTAGAAAAGGGCTGGGGATATGAAAAATGGATTGTTAACAAAGAAGAATACTGTGGCAAATTGTTGTTTTTTAAAAAAGGAAAGCAATGCTCTTGGCACTTTCACAAAAAGAAAGACGAAGTATTTTATCTTCAATCAGGAAAGATGATTGTAAAATACAGTGACGGAGATAATCCAGAGTTAGCTAAACAGATTATTCTAGAAGCAGGACAAAATTTTTATGTTCCGATTGGCTTAAGACATCAAATGTACGCTTTAGAGGATTCATACCTTTACGAGTTCTCAACACAACATTTTGACAGTGATAGCCACAGGATTCACCGCGGAGACTAATGAAGCGTTTAGAAGATATATGCGTAGTCATTCAGGCTCGCCTAGGATCCCAGAGAATCCCGCAAAAAATGATTAAACCTTTTGCGGGAACTACCCTATTTGATTTATCTATTCAGAAGGTACTTGACTCTAATTTCATTCCTAGAGAAAATTTTTATGTTTCTGTTTATGAGCAAGAGTTAGTTGATATTGCCAATAATCGTGGCGCCAATATCTTTTTAAGAAGTGAAAAATCTGCAAACTCAGAAGGCACCCCCATGACTGACATGTACGAATGGTGGAACAAATTGCCATTTAAATATTGCATCTTGGTTAATGGCTGTACTCCTTTTTTAGAAACAGAAACAATTGATGGTTTTGTGAAAGCTTATATGCAAACAGATTCTGATGGCTTATTTGGAGTCATGGAAAAGAAAAACTATTTCTGGAATAAAGATGGTGTTTTACAAACTCCATGGCCCAAATCTGAAGCTTGTATGAATACAAAAGTAGTAGAGACTACTTATGAAGCTGCACATTGTTTATATGCTGGCAAAATGGAGCCAATCAAAGACGGAATATGGATGGGAGATTTCCAAAAACCCGGAGACATTGAATTATACCCAATGAAAGAGAGAGAATGTCTAGACATCGATTATCCATGGCAGTTTGAACTGTGTGAAACATTATATCTTGAATCATTAAAGGAGAAGTAAATGAATACATATATTATTGCTGAAATTGGGATTAATCACAACGGCTCACTTGATACAGCGAAAAGATTAATTGACATTGCAGCCCTATCTGGTTGTGATGCAGTCAAATTTCAAAAACGTAACCCAGATGTTTGTGTTCCCGAACACCAAAAAAATGTTCCTCGTGAAACACCATGGGGAACTATGTCTTATCTTGAATACAAATATAAAGTTGAGTTTGGTAAAGAAGAATATGATCAGATTGATGAATATTGTAAAACAAAGAATATAGCATGGTCTGCTTCTCCTTGGGACATGGACAGCTTAGCTTTTCTTGAGCAATATGATATACCATTTATTAAAGTTCCTTCCGCTATGTTAACAAATGAAGAACTTATGCGAGGATGTGCAAAGAGTGGCAAAAAAGTTATCTTCTCCACAGGCATGAGCACTCTTGAAGAAATTGATCAGGCAGTTGGGTGGATGCGTGAGGAGGATTGTGAATTTGCATTACTTCATTGTAATTCTACTTATCCTGCGCCTTTGGAAGAATTAAATCTCCAGTGCATTAAGACACTTAAAGATAGATATAATTGCGAGGTTGGTTATAGCGGACATGAATTCAGGCTCGGAACCACAGTTTCTAGTGTCTATCTTGGCGCCACAATTGTTGAGAGGCACATTACACTAGATAGGACTATGTGGGGCTCAGATCACCTAGCTTCGCTGGAACCACAAGGACTAATAAAACTTGTTAAAGGAATTAGAGAGTTAGAAGTAGCCCTAGGCGATGGAGTTAAAAGGCTTTATGATGGTGAACTCCCAGCCCGCAAAAAACTGAGAGGATTGGACTAGTGTATATCGATGTATTTCAGCATCACAGGGCGATTACTAAATTTCCAGATTGGGTAATCAATGATTGCAGAAATTCTAACCCTCACGCGTTTAAAAAATTTGTAAAGTCTGTTGTGGCAGATTCTAATGTTGTTTATTCTAATTTAGATTATTTTAAAAAATATAAAGACTCTAAGGTTCTTTTTGTTGCCGGCGGTCCCTCTTCAAAAGAAACTGATTGGAGTTCTGATGGTTATGATTACATATGGTCGTGCAATCATTTTTTTAGGCATCCAAGGTTGAAAGATTTGAAAGTTGATCTGGCAATGATTATGCCAGAAGTAGATTTGCAATCCAAGGACTTTATCGAATACAGAGAAAAGCACAAGCCACATTATGGCTTTGAGATACATGACAAGTGGGTTGCTCACACATTTGATGATTATGATAGATATTTTTGCATGCACACCCGTTTTTATAGTAAGATAGGGATTGGAGCAAGAATGCTTATTTTTGCTGGTGCGCTAAAATGTCGAGAAGTTGCATTTGTTGGGTTGGACGGTCCGATATATCAAATAAGAGGCAATCACGGCTTCGAATCCGGAAAAAATAGCTTCCCTGCCTGCTATCATGGCGTACAACAAGAAGTGATACTAAAAAGTTATCTTGATCAACATCAATTGTTGTGGGAGCATATAAACCATTTTTATCCAGATACAATTTACACAAACTTGGGATATGGAGAAGAGCAGCATAGTTTTGCAAACAATAAAGGAGAAATTAAGTGAGTCAATTTTCATATTTATCAAATAAGATTAAGGAAGCAGATTTTTATTCAGAACCTTTTAAACATGTCTTGATAGAAGACTTTTTATCAGAAGAACACTTTAGTTCTGTTTTGTCTGATACTCAAATTCATTTTGAAGAAATTGGCTCAACCGAGGAATTGGTTCGAAGGCTACACACGGAAGGTTATCGTATCCAGAACTTTCCCGGTTGTACAAGTGATATTGATGAATATCTCTGGCATTACAAGAATGATAGTTTTCCAAGTGGAAGGAAGGGAACCCCAATAGAGAGCTATGGCATCACTTACAGGCTTCATCGCCATGATACTCCCCTTACAAGAGAGTTAGTTGAATATTTGAATGGAGCTGAATTCAAAGCCACTCTTGAAGAAAAATTTGAAATTACTAAAGAAAACAGAATTATTACCGCTGTTCAAAAAAATCTTTCTCATTATGAAATAAGTCCGCATCCCGATATCCGTGAAAAAGTATTGACTTATTTGCTAAATATAAACAAAGACAGCTCAGTAGACACCCTTCCAATTCACACTCATCTTCTGAAATTTAAGCCTGAATGGGAATTTATAAAAGAACATTGGAGTAGTGATTTTAGCAGCAATACTACGTGGGTTCCTTGGGATTGGTGTGATAGCGTAGTGAGGACAAATAAAAACAATTCCATTGTAATATTCAAACCATCGGTAGATACCTTACATGCTGTGAAAATGAAATATGATCATACTAAGTTTCAAAGAACTCAATTGTATGGAAATTTGATGAGTTTTGAAAATATAACAAATCCTGGAAATTATAAAGATTTAATAAAATTAAAAAATCGTTACGAAAACAGTGAGAAATGACATGTTAACTTACGCGGAGCATTATGAAAAATGCAAACAAGCATCACAATATGGCGCGCCCAAATTAAATTTATATGATTTTGATTATAATGTAGTGCGTCCGGACTCCCCCTCACCAGAAGATTTGATAAAGCTTCCTGACAACTATATGGACATAGTTAATGAAGCGAAAAACAAATATAAAGATTTAATGAAGGATATATCAAATTTAAACATTCCTCGCGATCCTATGATTGATTTTGCCATTAGATTGCAGAAAATACATGATTGTCCCGAGTTCGAGAAATTGGCTCAACTGATTATCCCTCAACTAGAAGAGAGTCTTTTTGGCTGTCCGGTAGTTATGGAGGCTTTATATGCGTACAAAAATTTATACCGAGAAGCACCCGAGCGTGCTTCATGGATATGGCATTATGACAACAACCCTAAAGAGATAATAAAGGTTATGATATACTTAAGTGATGTTGTAGAAGAATCAGGTGCTTTTGAAATAATATGCGACAAAAAAGGAGAAGCAGTGAAAATGCAAACACATAAAATTGATTACAAAAATTGGAACGGTGCCCCAAATAACAGTAGAATAACGGAGGCTCAATTAAGAGCTTTCGCTAATGAGGGCTATAATCCTTTTAAAATACTTGGCAAAAAAGGAACCATAGCCGTTTTTGATAACAATATTGCTCACCGAGCATCTATACCTCGCCCCGGACACACTAGAGATGCTATGGTTTTTATGATTCGTCCATGGATAACAAGCGAAAAAACATATATTAACAAGAATCATTGTCGCTCATGGACAGGAACATCAATCTTTATGAATCCGGAGGAAATATGAATTGTCATTGCTGTGGCGGCGAATACATGCCACTCCAAACAGATGTATACATTTGCTCAGAATGTAGTCACGTATATAGAGACTATAAGGGAGATTCTATTGAATACCACACAAACTGCTACCGCGACGAAGAAGGCTTTAGAGGAAGTAATGAAATAGTTGATGGAAAAATAACTGAAATTTTTCACAAAAACAGGGAAGAAATGTGTAAAATTCGAGTTTCTTATTCAAAACAATTCTTAAGTGCCAACGAGAAAATTTTAGATATAGGCGCCGGCGCTGGAACATTTGCCGGAACTTTAAAAACTAATTTCCCATCATTACAGATAAAATGTGCAGAATTAGATGATAGGCTTGTAGAAGAGTGTCGCAGACTTGGTTTTGAATCTACGCAAGTTGGAATATTGGATTTACCAAGTGAAGAAAAATTCGATTCTATTTTCATGTGGCATGTGTTGGAACACATTCAAGAACTTCAAAGTAGTATAAAAAAATTAGGAGAAATCATGTACTCACGAGCTGTCATAGAAGTTCCGCTGTTGGTAGCAATGAACGGACAAGGGCGCCGAAGAGACTTAACTCCCCCCAATGAAGGGAAGTATGATGGACACTATCATTACTTTTGCGAAAGATCGTTTAGAAAACTGATGGAAAATTGCGGAATGAAAATCGTACATCTCACAGAAGGAGTGCAATCTCCAGCACTTTTGGCGGTAATAGAACATGCTTAAAATTGCTCACTTTGGCGCCTATGGGACAAATATTGGAGACACGGTTGCACTAGATAATATTCGTATCCAAGTATCAAAGCTCATTCCAGAGAAAATTGAGTGGGTTCCAATTAATATAATTGGATTTTTAGATTGTAAAAATAATAAAGATTATGTATTAAGCACATTTAACGAGCGTTTAGAGGGTTGTTCTGCGTTATTTATAGGTGGTGGCGGACTGCTTGAGGGCGGGCCGTTTAATGATACTTATACGGGCTGGAAATTGCCATTCAATGATGAAATCTTCGAAGAATTAAAATTAGATATTCCAATTTATGTTATTGGCGCTGGCATCAATTATTTTAGATCTGTGGCGGGTTTCACTAAAAAAGGAGTTGATGGTTTGACTTCTCTTGTCAATAATTCAAGAATATTCTCTCTTAGAAACGACGGCTCCCTTGATTCCGCCAAAGAAATTTTACATTCTTCTGTTTTTAATAAAATACTTGAAGTACCGGATCCCGGATTGATTTATGATTACGAGTATCCTCGCATGACTGTAGAAGAAGTACAGCGAAAAGATAAAGTCTTACAACCAGCATTTAATGGCGGACAAAATATTATGATAGGAAGATTTTTGAATAATGAAAATTTTAATAAAATAATACGCATGCCAACTGAATTCGGGCTAAAAATTTTGCCCCACACACCAAAAGATTACATGCATTTTCCGTTTAATCTTGCTGGGTTTGAATCAGTCTGGGACAAGCCCCACTTCCAAAAATATTCAAGTATAGAATCTTACTTAGAGCTGTTGAGATATTATGAAAATGTAGGTTGCTCTATTGCAATGCGCGGACACGGACAAATGATAGCTTTAGCTTTGAACGTACCTTCTGTATATTTTTCAACGCAAGATAAGGTTCTCAATTTTTCTAAAAGAAATAATCTAATGAACTTTAATGTTGACATCAATGATGAAAGCTGGTATATTAAGTTAAACAATTTGTTTACAAAACTAACCACTAATCAAGATTTTTTGAACTCATGGTATAATAATAGAGATATTTTAGTCTCACAATATCAAGAGCAGTTTGGTGATTTATGTAAAAAGATAGCAGAGGATTTAATATAAATGAAATGGTTGACTCCAACAGATGCATCTTTCTATAGAGGCGCCAGCACCGTGGTTAATTGGTATAACGACAGAATAACAGAACGTCGAGAACTGATACCTGATTGGGAAAAATACACCACACCCGAATCAAATGCTGTAGCAGAAAACATTAATCAAAACGGTTATCACAAGATAGAGAATTTTTGGGATATTGATAATTTGAATGTTGCGCGTGATGATTGCCACCGAGCGTTTCAATCCATGGATCCTGCATTAATCAAGCAAACTCATGGGGGGCAACATTCTCAAATAAACCAGCCATTGTTGAATGTTACAAGTCTGAATTCGCTAGCTACTGATAGTCGGATAATAGCAATTGCTGCCTCATTCTTCAAGTGTTTTCCCGGCTTTGGAACACAAAACTTAAGATATAGCGCTAGTGAAAATTCTAGAGAGTTTGGCACATGTCAATTTCATCGTGACTTTAACAGTCCAGTTAAGATTTTGAAATTTTTTACATATCTAAATGATGTAACGATTGATAACGGTCCGTTTACATACGTTGAGGGTTCCCACCGTCGACTGCCAAATAATTGGAGCAGTAAATTAAGATGGGAAAATGAAGAAATAGAATTTCTATACGGTGCCAATAGTGTGAAAAATATTACTGGGAGATATGGAGATTTGATTATAGCAACCACCAACGGCTTCCACAAGGGGCTGCCTTTAGAAAGCGGCTTTCGCATATTATTTACAATGAATTTTTTAGTTCATCATGAATTATCGCAAAGCCTTTCCCAGTTGCCTTACGGTCCCGGGGTATTTTATGAGGGAGAACAATCGCCCTATTCAAAGAGATTTAAGATATCCAAAGAGTTTTATGAACAACTTAGTGATGACAAAAAACCACTATACGATTTTATGGAGAAAGTATGATAGTTTATATTGATATTGATGAAACAATTGCAAACACACCAGATGATAGAAACTACAGTAATTCAACACCAATTATTGAGAATATTGCAAAAGCAAATAAATTTTACGATGAAGGGAATACTGTTGTATATTGGACAGCACGTGGTTCTGGTACTGGAATTGATTGGTATGATGTAACCAAAAAACAATTAACTCAATGGGGAGCCAAACATCATGATTTAAAACTTGGTAAGCCGGTGTATGATTTGTTTATCGATGATAAGGCGATAAATTCTGAGGACTGGGAGTAAAGCAATGGATCCACAGTGGGACAAAATAATTAAAAGAGAGGTTTACCACGACGATACTTATTCTCTTCGAGATATTAGTTTTGATAGGGATCCTCTTCATATTATAGACATAGGCTCTAATTACGGATGGTTCTCATATTTAGCAGCCGAAATGTATCCCGAGTGCAATATATATGCATATGAGCTGATGGAAGACAATTACAAGGCAGCAGAAACAAATTTAAGCAAATTTAAAAATGTTAAACTATTCAATGCGGGAGTAATTGGCAATAATTCGATTGTAAAAATTTGTGAAAACCGAGACAACAGAGGCGGACATAAATCAATTTATTCCGGTGACGGAAGCTATAATTCTGAAGAAAGATTTAAGTCCACCAAGCCAAGCAACTCTATAACGAAGTGCGCGGTAGAACAGATATCCATAAAAGAAATATTTGAAATAAATAACATAGATTACGTTGATTTTTTAAAAGTTGATTGTGAAGGGTGTGAATTTGAGGTTTTTGATCAAATATTTAAACATGACTTAGATAAGAGAATTAAAAATATTTCAATGGAAGTTCATGGTGCTGGACATCCAGAATATGAAAATTTAAAAAAAGAATTAACAAAAAGATTTTCCACTTGCAAGTGGGGAAAAATCACTAAAGCTAGAAATGAATAAAGGAGAAATAATGGCTACAGTAAAAGAACTACAAAAGGAGATTCAACGTCTTCAACAGAGAATCAGTGTGTTTAGTGACGAAGTATACACACTTAGAAATGAGCTTAAAAGGTTTAAGTCTGACGTGGCATCAGACGTAAAGTATCTCACAAATAAAGTGGATGGAACCAATGGGTAATGATGTTAACGAAACAACACATAAGTTGTCAAACCAAGCATTAGGATCTATTATGATGGCTCTTCAGGAATCATTGCTAAATGAGCTTGACATAGTGCCGATTTTAAGAGGTTTTGAGTTGGTAGAAAGCACAGACGGGCTGGTTGTAACAAACCCGCCCACAGTTAGAGTTTCTAATGAAAAAAACATTAGTGAACAAGACTTGCTTAACATGGTAAAATAGTGCCAAAATATTATTATCATTGCAATAATTGTGGTGAAGATTTTTTTGTCTACCATCTAATGTCAGAGGTTCAGGAGGAGTGCACACTTTGTTCTCTCCCCGGTGTAAGCAAGTTGCTGACTAAACCGTTACATTTTGATAAGAACACAAAAAGACAAGCTACTGGAGACATAACTAAGCAATACATTGAAGACAATAAAAAACTTCTTGATGATATGAAGAGAGAAGTGAAAGAAAAGGTATATAAAAAAGAAAATTCGTGAGTTTAATTAAAAAAATCAGACTAGCCGAACAAAAGGCGTCAAACAATGCCCTGTGGGATCGCAAGTTGGTATTCATACATGTTCCCAAAAATTATGGAACAACAACAGCTGATTTCTTATTCAGGCTTGTAGATAGTGAAAACGGCTACGAAGCCAGCCGACGATCGTACTCCACAACTCATATGACGGCGCCACAAATAACATCTTTGCCAAAATATGCTAACCATAGCACATTCTGCTTCACACGTAATCCATACTCCAGATTTGTAAGTATTGTTAAGTGGCGCACGCCGAAAGATACTCTTCTGTTTAATGATAAGAACAAGCGCCACAAGAGCGGGTGGGATACTTCCCCCAAACGGAACCTTTCGGTTGGAATGGATGATTTTCAAAACAGTGTCCACAAAGCATTGCAATATATTATAGAAAGAAAAGTACAAGCACCAACGGATTACGAATTTGAAACAGATCCAAAAAAACTAGATCGCATGTTTTTGCCCCAAACCACGTGGCACAACGACACGACACATTTGTATCAATGTGAGGATTATTACAATGAATTATGGCGTTTTATGCAAGAACATAACATATCCCGCACAAAAAAAGTTAGTCTTGTTACTCAACATGAGGGTGATTTTTTAGATGCTAACGGCATGCCAGATCCAGCAAACATGGTTCACAGAAACCCATCAGAGTCGACTATTAACTCGCAATCTTATAAAGAAGTGTTTTATGATATTTTGAGAAAAGAACCCGACATGCACCGCGGCTTTATAGAATACTACAGAGAGGATTTTTCATTATTTGATTATGAGCCGGAGAACTTATCATGACTAAACTAGAAATAATCCTAATATGTGTATCAACATTGTCAATATTTTTTAATATAGGCGTGTTTTTATATGCGAGAAATGTAGTCTTACAATTGCTTTCTGTATCATCCGAGTTGGGTGATCTCAAAGATATGGCAGACTCTTTAGCTGCTCACACAAAAGAGGTTTATGAATTAGAAATGTTTTATGGAGATGATACTTTACAACATTTGATGAATCACGCTCGCTCTTTTAATGAATATTTAGATACGTTTGAGTATATTTATGCACTAACGGAAGAAGACGTAGTAGTAGAATCAGAGACAAAGGAAATAGAAATTGAGCCCGAAACCCAAAACTAGAGCTAGAAGAAAGAAAAATCATTATTTTACAAAAGTACATGAAGATGCGATTGTTAGATATTCAAAATCTACGTGTATCAGAGAAAGAACAGAGCTTTATGTAACGTACATCCAGCCGGCATTTAATGAAATGGTTGACAAGATCGTTTTTACTTATAAGTTCACTAATTTACCAAATATAGACTCCTTAAGGGATGAATGTAAAATTTGGCTAATGACAATATTAGACAAGTATGATCAAAGCAAAGGCTCCAAAGCCTTTTCGTATTTTAGCGTAATCACAAAAAACTGGTTTATACATAAAGTAAAAAGACAACAGAAGCGCAATATGCGAGAAGTTGATTTTGATAATATAGCAAAACACTACGAAGAACAATATCTGTCTACAGATGATTCGTACATCAAAGAGAGAGAAACCGCGGAATTTTGGAAATCTTTTCACGAAGAGATTAAATCTTGGGATGAAAATCAAATGAAAGACAATGATTTAAAAGTGTATAAGGCGATTAATATACTTTTTGAATCTAAAGATGATATAGAAATTTTTAACAAGAAAGCTATTTATCTTTACCTGCGAGAAATAACAGGATTAAACACCAAACAAATCGTAAATTCATTAAAAAAATTTAGAAAGCGTTATACAAATTTCAAGTCAGGCTGGGAGAACGGCGACATATGAGCAACGAAAATTTAGATAATCTCATAGGAGAAGCACTGGAAAATATCCGCAGTGATAGAAAAATTGCTAAAGAATTCTTAAATGAAATAGCAAATCAAATAGCTGCAGACTCTGATAATAACAGAAGTCTAAGTCCTGTTGCCGCCAAGCACATTGAAACAATGCAGCGTTCTAATGAGCAGCTTGTGAAAATTATCAATATAAAGCAAAAAAACGCTACATTATCGGAAGAGTTGAGCGATGAAGACAAAACTAATTTGTACGATATAATTCAAGGTACATCTAACAGTGGCTAAAGATTTTTTAGACAAAAAAGGTTTATCTACCGTAGACGGAAAACTGGACTTAATGAGGTATTCAATCGCGGAAGCGATTAAATTTGATGCCTATAGCGATAAAGATGTTTTCACTGCAGTTGTGCTAACGGTAGCAAAAGAAATGACAGTAACGGAAGGTGCTACGCATGGTACTGCAACAAAACTAAAGTCTGCGCAACAAGCTTCGGGTGTTAATTACAAATTAAAGGTAAGAATATTAGGAGAAAATTCACCTCATAAATATCTACCTGATCCTTTAGATCCCTCATTCATTAATGGCCCAGCATCAGAGAGATATGGTGACAGTTGGAGAGATTCAATAGTTTCACTCCACACTACAGTAACGGCAAGATATTCTCTTAATGTAACTCCGCCAGCTCAAGGAGATATTATTGAAGTTCGATTACCAAAAAATGGTACGGGTAATGCCCCAAATATGCAAATGGGGGAATATCAACGAGGAATATCTGGGCAAGGAATAGGGGGTTCTAATTTTAATGAATCTGGAGGCTCACCTTTGGTAAACAATTTTCAATATCTTGAAGAGGGCGGTGCTCTCCCAGGGCAATCATCTCGCGGCGGCACCAAGGATGATCCAACGTTTGAAAAATGCCGCCCATCGATATATCCAGACTTGCCAAAAAAACCTACCAGATTTTTCTCTTATTCTAGACAGCAAGTTTTAAATGCTGTCAATTCCACAGTAAGCAATAGGGATTTAAGAAAAACAATGTGGGCTTTTTTAAACAAAGAGCAGCCCGGCTTTAAGTTTCCTGCAAATAACGTCGCCGGCATACAGTTGGACAATAAGAGAGGATTTTCTGGTACCAAAAAAAGCGATTTTGATTATCAAACTTGTTTCTTAGACAGTGGAAATGAACAGAGAATTTTTGCTGGATTTGATACTCTGGAAAAAGGAATTACTGCGTTTAGTAAAATAATTGAGAAAAAAATGGCTAGAGGATATAAGAAGCTTGCCGGCAATAGTGTTTCTGAAGATGCGGAAACGTTAACTTGGAATTATTATTCTAATTGGAATACTCAATTAACAAAAACTGAATTAGTGCAGCTAAAAGCAACGGGAAGAATAGTCAGGGATGGAACAGTAATTGAAAGAAACTGGAACAGCACAGTAACACAATTTCGCAATTCTTTACTGGCGTTACAGCCAGACTATGGCGGTGCCACCGCTGCCTCAGAAGAACTCGGTGAAAGCGATACTGGGGGATATGATGATGAATTTGGAGAAAGCGAAGCATAAAATGGTTTATTGATAACTCAGTTAAACTATACAAAAAACGTTTTTTTTGATACTTATATAATATAAAAGGTAATATTTATGTCTTTTGATCCAAAAAAGCCAGCATTTACTCCTGTTGGTGGACAATCTACTCTCTATACTACAATTAAAGAAAATCCGGGTACCGTAATTGGTGTTCCAGCTGATTCTGGAATATTCCACACTCTGGTGCCCAACAAGCCATTGCAGTTTAAATTAGCTGCAGGTGAATCAATGATTCAGCACGCCGGCGCATCAATTGTTTTGGGTACCGATCGCCCCAGTACAATTTTTAGTGGCTTTGGCGCTAGGGGATATCAAAATTCTGCTACCATAGACTTAGTTGTCGGTAGAGGTGCTAGTGCTAAGGGTGGAGAAGGTCCAAAAGAAGGATCGGTTGTTTCTAACATGTTCTCTGCGGATGCTGCAAGAATATACATAAGTCAGCTAACAAAAATTGATGAAAACTTTGGTATTGCTTCCGGTGTTCCTGGAAGAACTCGTCCCGGCGCCGGTATTGGTATAAAAGCAGACGATGTGAGAATTATAGCTAGAAATAGTTTTAAATTGTGCACAGGTAGGGGCGGCGGCTTCGAAGGACATGGCTCTCGCGGAGAAACGAATGCCTTTGGTGGAAAAAGCACAATTGCTCCTACTATAGAATTAATTGCTGGAAATTATTCTGAAGAAAAATGGGTGTATGGAGGGTTGAAAAATCCCATCGAAACGGTGCCATACCTACAGGCAGCAGTTAAGGGAGAGAATTTAACTAAAGCACTAACTGAACTAAATGAAATAATGGGCAACGTATGGTCTGCAGTCTACAACTTGTGTTTAATTCAGACTGGCTATAATATAACAAACTCAATTGATCCTTGGCGCCCATGGAACGCTGCTCAAGGACCACCTGCTGCCGGCGGTATGCTTTCTTTTGCATTGCAAAATTTATGGGCAACCCGAGTTAAGGCAACAATGTGGGAGCAATACTATCTTGTTCCTTCGGGATATAGATATATTAATAGTCCAAACATATTTTTAACTTAATAATCAAGAACAGGAAAACAAAATGGCAGAATCAAAATTTTTAAGGTTTCAGGATGTCGATAACGACGGATTGATTGACGTTTGTGATGATTTAATTACAACCCCTGAATCACCGTGTAAGGGTCCATGTACTCCCAATCCTGCCGCTATTAATCCTCAATGGCTTAATAGAAATATT
>MDTA01071814.1_pt1 | contig 19252 bp, 17 predicted proteins | sample 811151 | NCBI WGS metagenome assembly MDTA01 (sample SAMN05326648, study PRJNA326480) | marine metagenome | isolation source: seawater | place: Indian Ocean: South | collected 2010 | reverse complement strand
TGGTAATATAACGTATACATGAGTAATATTTTAGAATTAAAAAATCAACTTCTTCCCTTAAAAAATAAATTAAAAACACATCCCTTATATACTAAAGTAAATACAATTGATGATCTTAAAACTTTTTGTGAAATACACGTATTCGCAGTTTGGGACTTTATGTCCTTATTAAAATCACTTCAATCCAATTTATCTACAACGACAGTTCCATGGATTCCTGCTGAAAATCCAACTCTAACACGATTTATTAATGAAATTGTAATTGGAGAAGAATCAGACTTAGATATACATAATTTACCGAAAAGTCATTTTAAAATGTACATAGATGCGATGAATCAAATTGGAGCTAAAACAAAAATTATTTATGAATTATTAGATAAAATTTCTTCAGGACAATCTGTATTTAAATCGATAGAAACACTTGAAACCAAACAAGAAGTTAAAGACTTTCTTACGTTTACTTTTAATGTAATATCAACAAATCAATCACATAAGATCGCTTCTGTTTTCACCTTTGGTAGGGAAGATATTATTCCTGAAATGTTTATAAAGATAGTGAATAATATCGAAAAAAAATCTCATATTTCTTGTGAAAAACTTAATTATTATTTAAATAGACATATTGAGATAGATGGTGGTGAACATGGTCCCATGTCAATTAATATGATTAAATATTTATGTAAGAATAGTAAAGAAAAGTGGTCAGATTGCATAAAGATAGCTAAGCAAGCTTTAGAATTGCGTATAAAATTTTGGAATTGTATAATGAAAGAAATAGATAATAATTCTCTTTATGTAAATAGTTTATCAAACGAAAAGGCTGAGAATATTTGTATTTAAAACCGCTAGGTTTAACTGATAGTCATTTGAACTATCTTAATAAAAATCAACTATCTATTGATCATCTGGGTCGTATAGTTAAACAAAATCATTCAAAATTTACCGTCAAAATGAGATTTAATGATATTTTAGCACTAGTCCCTGGAAGCCTTAAATATTCAATCAAAAATCATGTAGAACTACCCTCTGTGGGAGATTGGGTAATAATTAAAAATCAAAAAGAATCTACACCTTATATCGAAACAATACTTCCACGTAAATCTATCATAAAACGTAAAAATATATACAAATTAAATCAAGAACAAGCGATTGCATCAAACGTAGATTTTGGATTAATAATGCAAGATATAAAGTATGATTTTAATTTAAATCGATTAGATCGTTTTCTTACTATTTGTTATGCATCTAGCGTAATACCTATCATTATTCTAACTAAAATTGATTTAGTAAAAAAAACAACAATTAACGCTTGTATAAAAAAAATTACTGAAAGGTTTCAAGATATAAAAATATTAATGTTAAGTAATAAGTCTCTAGAGGGATTTAAAGAAGTAAAACATTATATAAAACGTGGCAAAACTTATTGTTGTATAGGTTCTTCGGGAGCAGGGAAATCTTCTTTTATTAATAACTTAATCGGCGAAAAGGTTATGCTGACTAAATCTTTGAGAAAAAAAAGTAATAAAGGACAGCATACTACTAGCCATAGAGAATTATTTATTTTAAAAAATTCAGGTATTTTAATTGATACACCAGGAATTAGAGAATTAGGGATATCAATACCAAATTATAATTTAAATTTTACATTTAAAAAAATATTTAATATTGGTAGATCTTGTAAATTTTCAAACTGCAACCATGTAAATGAACCAAATTGTGAAGTAAAAAATGCTGTTAAAACTGGAGCAATTGAGCAGTCTCTTTTAGATAATTATCATAAAATGCATAATGAACTCACTATGCAGCAAAAATATAAAAAGATTAGAAGATAAATATTGATTATTAAAAATATATTAGTATTACTAGTTAATTTAATATTTTTTTCTTCATGTTCAGATTTGTTTCTAACAGAAAAAATGATAAATTGTGAAAACTATAATCCTCAATACACATTTGAAAAAGATATTAAGCCCATATTCAATAAATATTGTATTTCTTGTCATAGATCTGACAATGCTATAGCAGGACTAGATTTATCTAACTATTCAGAATTTAATATATCCAAATATTTTATTCCAGGAGACACAACACAAGGTCTTATTTTAAAATGGATAAAAGATGTTGAAGATCCTATGCCACCATCTTGGTTTGGAGTTATGGATAGAGATACTATAAATATGATTAATCAATGGATTTTGGAGTGCGCAATTGAAAATTAAATTACTAATATTTTTTTTAATATTTGGTTGTTTTTTAAAATGTGAAACGAAAATGGAATATAAAATACCAAAATCAAAAGAAATATTATGGGGCAAAAATGGACTTATTCGTAAATTAAATTTAGCTCCAAAAAACCGTAAAGAAGAACTTAAACTTCGACAAAAAATGCTTAAGACACATCAAAGTATGGGACTAATGACATTAGGTATGATGAGCTATCAATACTATTTAGGTAAAAAATTATTAGATAGCAATCAAGAATATAAAATGAGACATAAATATTTAGGTTACACTACATTTTGTAGCTATATTTTTACTGCATCACTATCCATATTCGCACCACCAGCATTTCGATATTCTGATGGTATATCTTCAATTAAATTACACAAATATTTATCTTACATCCATTTCATTGGAATGTTGACAATGCCTTATTTAGGATATTTATCATCTGGAGCATTAGATTATAAAAATAATTCTGGGACAATAGAATATAATTATTCTGAGAAGGCTTCAAATATTCATCATTATGTGGGAAATATTACTTTTTATTCTTTTTCTTTAGCATTTTTAACTACATTATTACCATGAGATTCTTTTTTAGTTTACTTATTTTTATTTCTTTTAGTTTTTCTTCAAAACAAATTGAAATTGAAAATTATACTGTCAAATATACAGGATATCATCCATTGCATAAATGGTCAGGTACATCAAGTGCGGTAGAATCAGATTTATTATGTGAAAAAAATCTTAAAGAATGTGATATAACATTTTCAATCCCTTGGTTTAGTTTCAACAGTAAAAATGATAACAGAGATAGTAATATGCTAAATTATGTCAATGCATTTGAATTTCCTAATATATACATGGAATTTAAAAAAGTTAACATAAATACGTTACCAGAAGAAAAATCATTATCTGCGGTTTTAAATATTAATGGTGTGAAAAATAAATTATTAATACCAATAAATTATACATTGAAAGATTTTCAATTTACCGTAAAATCTATTTTCCAAATTTCCTTAGATGATTTTAATATAAAAAGACCTTCACTACTTTTTGTACCAATATCAAATAATATTGATATAGAAGTTAATTTATCTGGTTCACTCAACTAACTTAAAATGATTATAAATTTTCATCTAATAATATTGACTTTAGATTATTATAATTATTTTTAATTTTTACACTGTCTTTTTTAATTTCTAATAATTCTTTAAGACGTTTTGGTAAATCCACTTTAATATCCAAGACAGTTTCGATAACATCCGAAAACTTTGCAGGATGTGCAGTAGATAAAACAACACCTGTTTGATTAGGTTTAATTGTTTTCTCCAATGAGATTACACCCACTGCAGTATGAGGATCAGCTAAATAACCGAATTTTTCATACAAGTTAAAGATACAATTTTTTGTTTCAATATCATCAACACTATTCGATTTTATATCTTTTCGAATTTTATTAATATTTGAATTATATAAAAATTTAATCCTAGAAAAATTACTTGGATTACCAACATCCATAGCATTAGAAATAGTTGAAATACTAGATTTTGGGAAGTATTTATTATGTTTTAGGTAAATAGGAAAAATATTATTTGCATTTACCGATGCAATAAAGTTTGTAATTGGTAAACCCATTTTTTTAGCAATGAGTCCTCCTGTTATATTACCAAAGTTTCCACTAGGTACTGAAACAATAATATCATTTATACACCCTAACTTTTTCCAAATCCACGCATAATAAATTGATTGTGGCAAAAGCCTAGCTATATTTATAGAATTTGCAGAACTTAATTTGATATTATTTTTTAAACTTTTATCTAAAAATGCAGTTTTTACAATTTTCTGACAATCATCAAAGCTTCCCTCCACTTCAATTGCTCTGATATTCTCACCAAGTGTTGTTAGTTGTTTTTCTTGTATTTTACTTACTCTCCCAGAGGGATATAAGATATATACTTTGATTCCATCTACCTTATAAAAGCCATTTGCAACAGCGCTACCTGTGTCTCCTGATGTTGCAACGAGGACAACTCTTTGATCTTTTTTATTTTGTATAAAATATTGTATTGATCTAGCCATAAATCTAGCTGCAAAATCTTTAAATGCTAATGTTGGTCCATGAAATAGCTCTAAAATATTTATATTTGAATTTATATTCACAGCAGTTATTGGAAAATTAAATGCTGATTTACACATTTTTTTTAACGTTAAATTATCAATTTCTTCTCCAATATATGGTTTAATCATTTCAAAAGCTAATTCATGATAATTTCTTTCTTCTTTGAAAAAATCTTTAGTGAAAAGTGGGATATTTTCTGGCATATATAAACCACCGTCTGGTGCCAACCCTTTTAGAATGGCTTTTTGAAAACTTACTGATTTTGACTTAAAATTTGTACTAATATATTTCATTAATCTAAAATTTGTGGCTTTTTTTTATTTATTTTAGAGATATATGATTTACTCTTTAATCCAAAATTTTTAAAATTTAACTGCATACCCTTAGCAATTTTATGAGCCAGTTCTTTATCAGTCGATAATGCAAACATTGAGGGCCCTGAACCTGAAATTCCACAGCCGATTGCTCCATTTGATAGTGCAGATTTTTTTACTTCGTCATATCCAGGAATCAATATTTTACGATATGGCTCTGCAAATAAATCTTTCATTGATCTAGAAATTAAATCAAAATTAGATGTCATACATCCTATTGTAAAGCCCGCTAAGTTTCCTGCTTGGGTAACAGATTTTTTTAAAGGTAAATCACTAGGTAATAATTGGCGAGCATATTTTGTATTAATCGTATATTCAGGTAAGATTACTATACTCCATAACGAATTAGGAATGGGTATATTAATAATATCAATTTCTCGATCATCTCTAATTAATACCATTCCTCCATAGAGAGAAGGCGCAACGTTATCTGCATGAATACAACCTGAAGCAACCTCTTCTCCTTTGACAGCATGAATAACTAATTCATCCTCCTTCAACGGATTCCCTAGAATTTGATTTAGTGCAAAAACAGCACCTACTGCACTGGTTGCACTTGATCCAATACCACTTCCAGGAGGAATTCCCTTTTTTATATGCAGATCATATCCAGAATAATTTTCGATATAATTAAGCATAGAAATAATTGCTTTTCCTGCTGTATTTTGGTGAGGATTACATGATATTTTATCTGATTTAATTCCTGACATCGTAATTTGGATTGTTCCCAATGAATTTTTTGTAAGAGTAATTTCATCACCGGGCTCATTTAAAGAATATCCTAAACAATCAAATCCACATGAAACGTTTGAAACCGAGCCTGTAGCCTTTACGCGGATAGAATCAGTCATATTTTATATATTCATCTTTAACAAGTAGTTCAGCAGTTAAAATTGCTCCACCCGCAGCACCTCTAATTGTATTATGAGAAAGTCCAATAAATTTAAAATCAAAAAATTTAGTTTTTTCTAATCTACCAATGGTGATAGCCATCCCACTTTCATTATTTACATCTAATTTTACTTGAGGTCGATCATTGTTATATTTATATACAATTGGTGTTTCAGGATATGACGGTAAATGATAATCTTTTATTTTAGGATTAAATTTATTCCAAATTTCAAGAATTTCATTTTTATTTGGTATCAATGATTTAAATTTAATACTAACTACAGCAGTATGACCATTTATAACAGGGACGCGAATACAAGTTGCACATATATCTAAATTAGATTTGGTAACTATTTTATCATTTTTTAAGTTACCAAGAATTTTAAGTGTTTCATTTTCAGTTTTTTTTTCTTCTCCTTCTATGTAAGGAATAATATTATATCTCCAATTTTTATCATTTATTCCCTTTGACCCGGCTCCTGAAAGTGCTTGAAGCGTAGTAATATGAATATTACTGATAGGATATCCAAGTTTTTCTAATGCATGTATTGCTATTAAATATGATTGAATAGAGCAATTAGGCTTTGAAACAACAAAACCTGTTTTGGGAAAACTTCTTTTTTGCTGCTGAAATGAAATAATTTTGGAATGCTGAGGATTAATCTCAGGAACAATAATCGGTACATCCTCTGTTAATCTATTTGCCGAGCTATTACTGACAATAGCAAAGCCTTTTTTTGCGTAACCAAATTCAAGATCTTTAGTAGTTTCTTGGTTTTCTAAATCAATTGCTGAAAAAAATAACTTAATATCGCTTGGAATTGAGTCATAAGATCTCACATCTCTAACAATTATATTTTTAAATTTTTCTGGAATATTTTCTTCCATTAACCACCTGTTTTTTACAGCGTCTGAATATCTTTTGCCTGCAGAATTATTTGATGCGGCAAGATATTTAACTTCAAACCATTGATGATTTTTCAATAACCTAAGATAATTTTGTCCAACCATGCCTGTTGCTCCTAAAATACCAACTTTTATCTTTTTCAAATTTCCTCCAAAATTGAATTTATATCTGCCATGATTCCAGCAGCGGTAACTTCTGCACCAGCTCCATAACCACGAATTATAATTGGTTTTTCAAAATATCTGTTTGTTTGAATTGATATAATATTTTCACTTCCACTTATGTTATAAAAATCGTGATTACTATCTATCATTTCTAAATCGACTTTGACGTTTTTATGATTAATTGATCCTATGTAACATAACTTTTTATTTTGATTTTTTGCATTCTCAAGTAAAGCTTCAAATTCTTTATCCTTAATATCATAAAAATTTAAAAATTCAGAAATTGATGGTAGCGTTTCGCTTTTATCAGGTAGAAGATTTTTAACATATATATCTGATAGTTCTATTTTTAAACCTATTAATCTAGCAATAATTAATAACTTTCTTGCTACATCTAAACCATTTAAATCGTTTCTAGGATCTGGTTCAGTATAACCTTTCCTTTTTGCTTGTTTAACTAAATTAGAAAATGAAATTGTACCATTATAATTATTAAATAGATAACTTAAAGTGCCAGAGAGAACACCTTCAATTTTTAAAATTTTATCCCCGCTACTTATTAAAGATTTAATTGTAGAAATTATTGGTAAACCTGCTCCAACATTTGTTTCATATTTATATTTTACAGAACTATTCCTGGAAAAATTATCAATTTTTTTAAAATAATTGTAATTCATAGTATTGGCTTTTTTATTTGCTGCAACAATTGAAAATCCATTAGACATTAGATTTAAATAATTTTCTGATACTTTTTTACTATCTGTACAATCTATAAAAATTTTATTCATATTATTCTTTGATTGAGATATTATAGTTTTTATATCAGTTTTTATACTTTGACTATTAAAACTATTCTCTAAGCTGTTTATATCTAACCCATACTGATTTAATAACATTTTTTTACGCCTAATTATTCCATTTAAATTAAAATTATTTAATTTATTGTTGTTCAATATTTTCAATAATGATTTACCCACATTTCCGACACCAGCTAGATATATTGCTGGTATTTTATAGATATTTTCAAAAAATTCTAGGTGTAAAATCTTTAATGCCTCGTCGCCTTTTTCGTCATCAACCACTATTGAAATATTGGTCTCTGACGAACCTTGTGCAATGGCAATAATATTAATATTTTTATCTCCAAGTGCTTTAAATAATTTCCCAGAAATACCACATTTCTTACGCATTCCTTCGCCAACTAAAGCTATAAGGGATACACTTTCCTCAACTACTATTCTATTAATTATATGGTTTCTTAATTCAAATTCAAATTCATCCTTCAATAGCCTTCTTGATATACTTATTTTATCGCTTTGAATAACAAAACAAACTGAATGTTCACTAAATACTTGAGATACGAGAACAATGTTAATTTTTTCTTTCGCTAGGACAGTAAAAATCCGTCCAATAATACCATAAGAACCAACCATTCCGGGACCTTGAAGTCTAAATAGTGTCATTCCTGATTGAGATGAAATTCCGATAACTTCTCCATCTCTTCTATCAACATTTCGAGTAATGATACTACCTGTTTTTTTGGGATTATATGTATTTTTTACTGATATCGGTATATTATGATTTAAAGCCGGTATAATTGTAGGTGGAAAAATAACTTTTGCACCAGCATGTGCCATTTCCATAGCCTCTCTGTAACTTAAATTTTTAATTGTTTTCGCATTTTTAATTACTTTCGGATTAGCGGAAAGAATTCCATCAACATCTGACCATATTTGAATTTCTTTAGCATGCAATGCAGCAGCAAATATTGAAGCTGTATAATCAGATCCACTTCTACCAATAGTCGTAGTTTCTCCTCGCTTAGTAGCACCAATAAAACCTGTAACAATTTGAGTTGAGTCTATTCCATTAAAACAATTTTTAATTTTTTCATAAGAATTTTTAAGATCAACCAAAGCATTACCAAAATTATTATCAGTCAAAATCACTTTTCGAGAATCAAAAAATTTTGATTTAGTTCCGATAGAAGATAAATATTCTGCAATAATATGTGCGGATAATCGTTCACCATATGAAGTTATTTTATCTGTAGCTTGCAATATATTATAATCTGTATTTTCGGTCATTTCATTTTCTAATTCATTAAAAATAGATTTAATGTTTTCTGAAATTACCAGATCTAAATTTGATATAATTTTTTGGTGAAAGTTTTTTATATTGTTAAATGAATTAATAAAAAGTTTGGGATTATTAATATTTTTAGCTAAATAATTTAATTTATCTGTTATACTCCCAATAGCTGAAACAATAACTATAATGGAATATTTTTTTTCTTCATTCTTAATTATTTTAGTAACATTTTTAATAAGTTTAGCGGTTTTAATTGAAGATCCACCAAATTTTAACACTTTATACAAAATTACTACCTCACTTATTTATTAAGTTTTATTCTAACTTAATTAAAAATTAGAAAATAATTTACTAAAATTAATTTCAAAAACGAATATATTAGATTATCTGGTATGAATTTTACAAAAATTTAAGTATTTTAAGTGGCTCTCAATGATATTAGCTACGTTTATTAAATCTTTTTTGTTCTTTATTTCCAAAAAAATCATGTTTTCGTTTTGATCTATTTTTTTTTGATCTGATATTTTTTTTATTAAAGTTTGAGTGATTATCTTTTTTCCCTGAAACAGGCTTTTCTTTTGCAACTTCAATTACAATATTTTTACCTTCGAATATTTGATTTGAAAGATTTTCAATTAAAATTGTTTTTTTCTTATATTCAAATTCAAAAAAAGAGAATTTTTTCATAACTTCAATTTTCCCAATAGTCGCATTATCAGAACCTAATGTTTCATTTATAATTCCCATTAAACGATTTGGTGTGAGTTTATTATTTGAACCAAGATTTAAAAATAATCTTACAAATTTATGATCTATTTTCCCTGAACGAAGATTTTTCTTTCTACGAATATCCTTTTTTGCAAGCTTAAAATTTAAATCAATTGAATTCTTATAATAATTTAAAAATCTATTAAACTCAACACTAACAAAGTGTTTTATAATGTCTTCCCTACTAAAAGATTTTAATTTATAATTTATTTCCGATAAAAATGGTTCAATCTGATTATTATCAATATTAACATTTTTTACTTTTTCAATCAATGCCATTAGCTGAATTCTACAAATTTCATTTCCTGTTGGAACTTGCTTCTTAATGAATTTAATTTTTGTTTGTTTTTCAATTTTCTTAATCTTATTCATTTCTCTGGAATGACAAATTACTATTGAAATTCCACTTTTCCCAGCTCTACCGGTTCTTCCACTGCGATGAGTATAAGCTTCAGTTTCATCGGGAAGATTATAATTAATTACATGTGTTAAATTATTAACATCTAACCCACGAGCCGCAACATCTGTTGCAACAAGGATCTGTAATTGTTGTTTCCTGAATCTTCCCATTACCTCATCTCGTTGAGATTGAGATAAATCTCCATGAATTGCATCTGCGTTATAACCATCTTGCATTAACTTATTGGCAATTTCTTTTGTATCTCTTCTTGTTCTACAAAATGTAATACCATAAATATTTGGATTTAAATCCGCAATTCTTTTCAAAACCTCGTATTTATCCTTTGCTTGAACCATATAAAAAATATGGCTAACGTTTTCAACACCCTTATTTTGGCTAGAGACTGAAATTCTCAAGGAGTTTTTCATATACTTTTGTGTAATACCAAGTACTTTTTTTGACATTGTAGCAGAAAATAACAAAATTTGTTTTTCTTCTGGAGTTGATGATAAAATCTCTTCTAAATCTTCTTTAAATCCCATAGATAACATTTCATCTGCTTCATCTAAAATCATACGATCAATATTATTTAAATTTAATTTTTTTCGACGTATCATATCTTTCGTTCGACCAGGTGTACCAATAACGATATGAGCCCCCTTTTTTAAGCTTCTAATCTGTGTATCCATATTTGCTCCACCATAAACTGGTACAATATTGATGTTTTCAACATATTTTGAATAACTAATTAAATCTTTTGTAATTTGAAGACATAATTCTCGTGTTGGACATAGGATTAATGTTTGCGGTACTTTGTTTGATTTTATTGTTAATGATATTGATGGTAAACCAAATGCTGCTGTTTTTCCAGTACCAGTTTGTGCAGTTGCTATAATATTTTGTTTCTCGGATAAAAGGACTGGAATAGTTTTAAATTGTATTGGTGTTGGGGTTTCAAACCCTAAATCTTTTATCGATTCTAAAACTTTTTCATCAAGTAGAAATTCTTTAAAATATTTCATTAAGTTATAACCTTACCTTCATGGTTGTTAAAGTATTAATATCTCTGTAATTATAATGATTTTGACTTAGTGTCATTTTTAATATTTAATTTTAATAAAATAAATATATAATCACTCTTTACAACAGTTGAATACTTTTCAAAGTAAGAGAGGTATTTAATACAGTTATTATAATAAATTATATATTCTCTAACATTAGAATAATAATAAATAATTTGATTTTTAAAGCTTGCTAAACTAAATATTTATTAAAACTATAATTGTAAAATATATTTGTACTGAAAATTATGTTAAAAATTGGATTAAAACTTACAAAAAACCCTTCAAAATATTATAAACTACTTAATTTATTAAAAATGAGGGTTAAAGATTATAACATAGTAGATTTTATATTTATTAAAGATAATAATAATCTGAAAGAAGTTATATCAAAACTTGATATTTTGGTAACATATGAAATTTCTGAAGAATTATTTAATTACTCCATTGGTAATTTAAAGTGGATACATTTAGGAGTTTCTGGTGTAGATAAGAGTTTATCTAAATCTATCAGGAAAAGTAAAACAATTATCACTAATTCAAGAGGGATTAATTCAGAACCAGTCTCAGAGTATGTAATTGGTATGATGCTTTACTTATCAAAAAAGTTTAATTTATCTGAAAGGTTTAAAAATAATAAAAAATGGGATCAATGGGCCTTATCAAGAGAAATGATACAATTAAATAGTAAAACAGTTGGTATAATCGGTTATGGTGCAGTTGGTAAAAAAATTGCAAAAAAATGTAAAGCATTTAATATGAAGCTAATTATTACAAAAAGGTCTCAAAAAGAAGTAGAAGTAAAAAAAAGCTCTGATGTATTATTACCATTCACAGAATTAAACTATTTATTAAAAAATAGTGATTATATAATCATAGCATGCCCTCTAACAAATGAAACAGTAGGGTTAATTGGTAAATCTCAACTAGAGATTATGAAATCAACAGCATTTTTAATAAATATTGCAAGAGGGAAAATAATAAATGAATTTGATTTAATCAATGCTCTAAAAAATAATATTATTTCTGGAGCAGCATTAGATGTTTATGAAAATGAACCTTTAGAAAAAAGAAGTAAATTATTTAACTTAAATAATGTCTTTTTATCTCCACATATTTCAGGTAATTTTCCGGAATATCAATATGAAGTAGTCAATAATTTTTCCGAAAATTTAAATCGATACATTAATAATAAATATTTAAAAAATCGTATTTGTAAAAAGAAACTTTACTAATAAAAATTTTATAATGAATAATACTAAAAATAAATCCTCATGGGTAAATGATTTAAATCAGTCTGTTGACAAAATTAATAAAAAGGAAAAAAGAGTTAAACTCTTTGGATATTGCGTATTATTCCTAGGCTGTTCTTGTTTTTCTTTCATTTTATTTTCTTTAAGTCAGTCTAAACTTCAATTTATAAATCCTACATTAAATTCTAAAAAACATAATCCAGATAAAATGGAAAAGGAAGAATTTAATTTAAATAAAATTGAAAATAGTATTTCACAAGAGACCATATCTCAAAGTATAGATAAAAAATTAAAAAATGATTCAATTGTATCACTTGAATCACTACACTCTGAAAAGAAAGATTATAAAAGAAAAAAAGAATCAAATAAGAAAGAGGGAAAGCAAATAAGATATTATGATAATGGTAAAAAGTGGGTTGAGTTAAATTTTAAGAATGGTCTTAGAGAAGGGACACAATTTACTTGGCATAGAAATGGTCAATTAAAGTCAGAATTAAATTATGTTCAAGGTAAAAAACATGGTGTGCAAAAATGGTGGGAAAAAAGTGGTAAAATTTTAAATGAAAAAATTTATGTAAATGGAAAATGGAATAAAAATTAATAGCTTTTTCTAATGAACGTATACCTCTCCCTTTCATTTTCCATTTCAAATTTATCTTTTGTATCAATTTTTAACTGATAACTGATTCTTTTACCAGGCTTAATCCTATTTTGAGGAAATCCTTTATTTAACATCCTAAGATCTAAATTAAAATACCAATTATAATTGATACCATATATTTCTTCCCAAATTTTATTACTATTTTTATCAATTTTTGAAAGTACATAGGACCCACCTTTAAATTCTGACAAAAAATTTTCTCCTGTAAAATTAGATTCAACATGCCAGAATCCGTGAAGATAATTTTTAAGTGGATTGTTTTCCGGCTTATCCCATCTTTCTAACTCCGGATGCAATTCTGCATATTTCTTTACTCTATTGTTAACTTTATCATCAATTTTAAGAATATCTCCAGTTTCATCAAAATAATGAATTTCAATAAGCGTTTCACTATGACCTCTTATTTTCCAATGATCAACTATCATACTTTGACCATTTTTAAATTTAGACTTAATAATTTCTTTATTTATTTCTGGAATCAGGGTATCACCATCTTCTATATTTACTATCATTGACGTGTCTCCAAATGAAGATATATGTAATATTTTATTAAGTTCCATTTTTGGAGGATTACCTTTGTATACTTCGATTTCTTTTGGTGAACCATCTGGGTATATATCAACAATTTTTGACTTTTCGTTTCCTGAACATTGAAGTATTAAAATACATAGAATATATAAAAAGATATAACTAAGTTGTTTCATCATCTTCCTTTATTTTGTTTATTTCACGATATAGAGTACTTTGAAAATCATCATTTTTAGGTTTAAAGATTACTTTATTCTCATCAAATGCTTTAAAATAGAGGAAGATACCTACCATAATTATTGAAAAAATAATTATTAAAATCATCGATTTTCGTACCCGACAGTATTTCCATACGGATCAGTTTTAATAACGATAACATCTTTACCTCCTTCTCCATATGATCTTGTTTCACCAACCAAAATAAATCCACCATCATCAGAAACAACGTCTATTCCAAATCCACGATCTTCATGACTACCATCTGAGAAAATATTTTCATCAAAAATTTCACCATTAGATGAATTTACTTTAAAAAACCATAAATCACCATTGTTGTTAATATAAGTTGTACCAAATACTAATAAAATATCTGAACTGTTACCAATATCAACCATATCTGCCGCATTATCATTTTGAGTATACCCATAATATTGGCGCCACAGCTCATTACCATTAATATCAATTTTAACAATGCAAACTGGGTTTGATGAGTTTCCGCCTTCCTTCATTAATATATAATATCCACCACCACTTCTGTCATGAATAATTTTTTTTGATGACTCGTTACTAGTTGTTCCTGGTAAGGTATTTGTCCATTCAATTTCACCATTTGTATTAATTTTAACTAAATATATATCAAAACCTCCAGATCCATATGATAATGTTTCTCCAAGTAAAATATAGCCTCCTACTGAAATTGGATATATGTCCTTACCATAATCATAATTCGATCCTCCATATGTGTATTCGTTAATAATTAATCCATTGTGATCTATTTCTATTAACCATATATCAAAGTCTATAGAGTTATTATGTTCAATAGCTTTAGATCCAACTGCGGCAAATTGATTATTATTATTTATAGTAATAGCATTTAATCTATCTGAATTTAAACTACCAAAATTGTTTTCTAATATAGGATTTCCATTTTTATCAGTTTTAATGAACCAACCATTTTTAGTATTACCATTACCTACTTCGGTACGACCAACAAAGGCAAATGAACTATCAACTAGCATTATTCCATCTTCAATGACATCTAATCCTAAACTACCAAATGTATTATAATTTTTTTGATTACCCTCAGAATCTAATTTCATTACAAAACCATCTTTGTCGCCATTACCGAAAGATTTGGTATATCCTGTAATAATAAAACCATTTTCTTGAGATATTACATCGAATCCTGCTTCATCATTAATACCACCGAAGGCTTTATAAAAACGCGTGAATGCATTTGCTTCTAATATTTCTCCACTAGTTTTTTGGTTCCAAATATCAATAACATCTAATTGATAATATCTAGTTTCATTATCATATATACCTTCACGAATAAATTCTGAAGCCATTCTATTATTGGAACTATAAATTAATTCTGAATTGTTCATTTCATTATCATATGATTCATATAATTCATAACTTAAAAAATCTATTTCATCACATGAGTCCCAACTAATTATAATACTATTATTATCGTATGTTGCACTATTTATGTTAATGGATTCAGGGTATGAATCTTCCTCGACTTTAAATGGTAAACTTAGTGATACAAAGTCAAGATTATCATAAACTTTAATTCTGTAATAATTATTTGGAAGAGTAGCATCTATATCAAAATGTATGAAACTGGTACAATCTTGTTCAGTAGTAGTAATCAAGTCAATTTCATTATAATGAAAAAAATCTATCCAAGGATTTAAGTGTTGTAAAGTATACTTCTTAAAGTCATCATCCTCAGACCTTTCCCAATTAATTTTATAATTTCTTCCCTCAAGTTCTATTGAAGTGATTGAAATTGTATTTGGACTAGATGTTGAATTATCAACACCCACAATGATTTCTTCACTTTGACCCATGTTGCCGTTTCCATCATAAGCTCGAACGTGTAAATAGTATATACCATCCTCAATCCATCTTGTATTCCAAGTCATAACATAGGAATCTTTTATTTCTTCGAAACTTTCAATTAAATTTCCTGTCTGATCGAAGCTAGGGATTTTTACATTTGTTGAATCATTATTTATCCACAATTGTGCATATGATAAACTACTATTATCTGTTATTTCACAATTTATTGTAACTATCTCTGAAACATATCCTCCAGTTGGTGATATTATTGAAACATTAGGTGGTTCATAGTCAGGCATTATTAATAGACATGAAAATCCAGTAAATGATAGAATGTAAATTAATATACTTTTAATGGTTACTTTCAATATATAGTCTTATTTTTGGGATTTATTAAGAAAAATATAATACTAATTCTTAAATTATAATGTATTTTAACTCACAAAAAACTACGATAAAATATTTTGATATGTTTAAAAAAATTATATGTTATATTTTACTATTTTTATTCATCTCACTCCAAGGTTGTTTTATAATAAAAAATGGAGATTACAAAAAATATTATAAAAATGGTCAGCTTAAATATTCAAAGAGTTATAAATCAGGAAAAAAACACGGTAATTTCAAAAGTTTTTCAAAAAATGGAGATTTAATTCTAGATCAGAATTTTAAAAATGGAAAATTACATGGAAAATCATTATGGATAGATGTTTCTAAAAAAACAAAAGTAATAGCACATTATAAAAATGGACTTAAGGATGGTGCCATAAGATGGTTCGAGAACAATAAAATTGTACAAGCAGAGACATACCTCAATGGTATAAAACATGGACAGGTAATATGGTATGATTCAAATAAGAAAATTAAATCAATTGGTAATTATGATAAAGGAAATAAGAGTGGATTATTTACTTGGTTTAATGACTCAACTCAATCATCAGGTAGATATGCATGGTATTATAAATCTGGAATATTGGAATCTGTAGGAAATAAAATAGATGGAAATTGGGAGGGAGATTGGAAAGTATACTGGGAAAATGGTAATGTGAAAATATCAGGTCAATTTAATCATGGCGTACGGAACGGCCAGTGGATATGGTATTACAAAAATGGTAGCCTAAAATCAGAAGAAAATTACAAAAATGGTCTAGGGGATGGTCAGATAATCACCTACTATCCGAATGGTCAAGTAAAAAGTAAGGGTAGATATAGACATGGAAAAGCTATTGGTAATTGGTTTTGGTGGAATGAAAAAGGTGAAATAGTAAGAAAAGATGAATTTTAATGTCTAGTATATTAATTAATATAACATAAAATAGATTATTACACCAGTTACTGATACATACAACCATAATGGAAAAGTAATTTTAGCAATTTTTCGATGCTTCTCAATTTGATTTTTCCACCCCCTGTAAAGTGTTATTAATGCCATGGGAAGAATAACTATCGCTAACAAAATATGACTTATTAATATTGTATAGTAAACTACGGTAAATTCTCCCTCATATGTTTTTGGACCAGCTTTAAACCAATGATATATCACATAGGTAATCAAAAACATAGAGGAAGTTGTAAATGCTGATAAATTTAGTTTTTTGTGTAAACCAATATTTTTATTTTTTATCGCGATAAACGCTAAAATAAGTAGAATAGTAGTGATAGAATTAAGAATTGAATTAACTACAGGAAGTGCGCTAACATCAATTGCACCTTCAGTACCAGCAGGTCGTGGTCCAAGTATCAAAAAAGCAACTGCCAAGGAAATGATTGCAGAAAGAATAAATATAATCCTTAACCAAAATTTATCATTTGACATAGCCTATTTTATCCTTTATACGAGAAGATTAAAATAATATTTTTCATCTTCGATATACTTATTTTACTCTGTTATTTTACTAATAATCCTCGTCATCCCAATCGTCTTCATCATCCCACTCGTCACCCTCTTCATCCTCTTCATCCTCTGATTCTTCTAAATGCCCATATCCATTTTCTAAAAAGTACTGTTTTACTTCATATGAAATATCTTCTTTACCTTCTAGTGAATATATCCAATCTCGCACACCCTCTAGCATCTCATTTTCTTGTCCGGACAATTTAATGACTGCATCACCCCAATCTTTTTCAGCACCTTCCATCGATAAAATATCTTCAGTTGGTATATAAACAGCTGGCATTTTAGTTCCTGGCATTATTGCTTGTGGATTTTTCAACCAGTCGACAACCCAAGAAGGTCTTAACCTATTTTTTGTCATGGCTAAATTAGGTGCCCATGTTGGAGGATCTCCTGTTGGAAAATCTGTACCTATAAAATGACAACTTTGACATTGACCTATTTCTGCAAGCTTTTGTCCGGCATGATATTTTACTGCTTCTCTATTTACAACATGGTCAACTTCAAAATTATTTACTTCATTTTCCATAGCTCTAAATCCTGAAATAATTGAATTCCATTCACTCTCATCCAAATTATAAGATGGCATTCTTACTTTTAAATGTGGTCTTATCGTGTAAGGATTTAAAAAGAAGTCATATAGCCACTCTGGTTGTGTTTTAGCTCCTTGCGTATTCAAATTTGGCGGTCCATATTCTGGTTTACCAATATCTTCTAAAATTCTTCCACCATAATTATTAACTATATGACATCCCTGACAGTTATTTTCTTTAACAATATTCATTCCTTCGTTAATTAATACAGCATTTGGAGATACATCTGCTAAAATAGTTTCCTCTAAAGCATCATCTGTGAAGCCCATTAGTGCAGTAACTATTGCTTCAACTTGTTCATCATTAAAATTATAATTAGGCATTCTAGATTTATCTTCGTATTCAACTTCTTTGTGTTTATCAAAGATTCGTGGATTTTTAAGTTTAGCCTCAAACCAACCATAATTAGTGTGTTCTATATCTTTAATAAAACCAAAGTCAAATTTGTTTACATTTTTACTACCATGATATGTTAAATCAGCACCTATAGGCTTTGCATCTTCAAATCCATCGATTACATGACACCCTGCACAACCATAATAATTAATGCTTTTCTTAGCTACATAGTCAACTTTTTCATCAAAAGACATTTCATTTAATTTTTGTTCCACTGTTTCAAACGTAAAACTTTTTTTCAACCATCTTTCTGCTATCGTATGTATTTCGTCTTTATCTAGTTTTATATCATTAAAATTATCAAATTTATCATTTTTCATTGACATAAGATAAGCTGTTATATCTTTAGCTTCTTCGTCGGATAAACGCATATTTGGCATTTTAGTATCAGGCCAATATTCAGCTGGATTTTTTAGCCAATTAAATAGCCATTCAGGGGTGGTTTTTGAACCTAGTCCGATTAGATTACTCCCATGTTTGTTAAGTAAATTATATGAATTATTTTCTTCAACAAAAGGTTCAGGTTCAATTACATGACATCCCTGACATCCAAGCTGACCATATAATTTTTCACCATTTTCCGAGTCTCCCATATACTCACTATAATCTTTTTCTTTTGATATTTCTGTTTTATCTCTAAATAAATACTCTACTATAGAATATACTTCAGCTTTATTTCGCCTTATACTCAAACTATCACTATTATTCGTCTGCATAAAAAATGCTGGCATCCATGTATTATGTCTAAATCCTTTAGGATCCCAAGCCCATTTTCGAGCCCATTTCTTATCAACTTTTTCGTTAATTCGTTTTAAATTTGGACCATTTCTGTCTTTACCCTCATATTTTTCTATATTAT
>MDTA01118207.1_pt1 | contig 19257 bp, 20 predicted proteins | sample 811151 | NCBI WGS metagenome assembly MDTA01 (sample SAMN05326648, study PRJNA326480) | marine metagenome | isolation source: seawater | place: Indian Ocean: South | collected 2010 | reverse complement strand
TTCCCTATAATTTATATCATTATTACTAATTATTAATTCTCTTTACAATTTTATTTTTTTCTTTAAATAAACAAATTTGATTTAAATATTATACGATTATACTATATAAATGGATGGAAATTACTTATTCATATGTGATAGATGTCAGAAAGAATTTACATCACCTATTAAATATGCTAATCATCTAAAACGAATTAAACCATGTAGAAAAAATGGTTTAAATAAGAATCAGAAAAAAGAAAAACAGATAAATAAAGAAGAATATAACAAAGATGAATTCGCTCTATACGAAGATTATACTAAACCAATTGATGAATTATTTAATGAATTTTCTGAATCAGATATAAATGAAAATTTTATGATACTTCTGTGTAATATTATCCAAACATCAAAAGAAAATAAGAATGATAATGCTGAAGTAAGCACACCCTATAAATTATTGAATAAAATGTGTAATAGATTAAACAAAAATATCTTAACAGAATTACCTAAAATATTAGATTACTCTTGTGGTAAAGGAAATATCATTTTAGCATTATTTGTAACATATTATACTTTTCTAAAATCTCAAAATAAAAAGAAAGATAATTCTGATATATGTCAAATTGTCTTAAATAATCTGTATTTCGCAGATATTAATGAACTGAATGTTATTATAACCAGATATAAATTACTCAAATTATGTGAAAAGCTTACAAAGAAATCATATGATTATCATATGAACTATTGGATTGGTGATAGTATGAAATTAAACATAGAAGAAGTATGGAAAATAAATTCATTTGATGTAATATTTGTAAATCCCCCATTTGAGAATAAATCAGAACGTAATACAACACCTCATAAACTATGGATAGACTTCACTGTAAAAACCTTTAAAGATTGGTTAAAACCAAATGGATTATTGTATCAGATATCACCATCGAGTTTCTCAAGTCCTAGTTCTAAAATTCTAAGTTTATTCAGAGAAAAGAATGTAAAAGAAATTCATTTTAACCAAAAAGAATATTTTAAAGATGTAAGTATCTCAATCGCTTGGTATATAATTCAGAATAATGATGAATTACATGAAACAAATATTAATGATAAGTTCTCTATTACAATTGATGATAATGTTATTTACATTCCGAATGATATAACTAATGTAATATCATTGTCTATTCATAATAAAGTAATGCTGAATGATTCAGAAAAAATAAAGTTAGAAAAAGACTATGTCACTTGTCATAATATACGTCTAAAAGAAGAAGATTCACCATTGAGTAAAGATAAAACTGAAACACATATCTATCCAGTATTTCATACAAATAAACAAATATGGTATTCATCAATAAAACAGGAATTCTTAGAAGATAAAAAAGTTATGTTTACAAGATCAGGATATACAAAGCCATTTTATGATAATGGAAACTATGGAATTACAGATTTAGGCTATTATATATCTGTATCAGATGATGATGAGGGTGAAAATCTTAGTCATAATCTAAATAATGAAGTATTTACATATATATTTAAAACAGCCAGATGGTCGGGATTTGGAAATGAAAAAGTATTCTCAAATATACCCAAACTTCCTAACAAAAAATATACAAATGATGAATTATATGATTATTTTAAACTAACTAAAGATGAAATCGATTATATCAAAGATAATCTTTAATTTTAAACCACATATTTGTAGAGGTACTCATTTCCTTTGATTTCTTGGGTCTTCTTTCACTGTATCTCAACATTTTTTTTTCACTCTTATGATACATTTCTCCATCATATTCATCTTTAGGGATAAACCATGCTCCATTCTTCTGTAGAGTAAATGGTACATCTATATGAAGAATTTTACCTTCATCATCACTAAAAATGAGTCTAAGATTCTTTTCATGCTTTGAATAACTAAAGATACATTTATCAGAATTAACTCTTGTTAATAGATTTTTGTACTGTTCATTAAAGAGAGAACACATCATATCACCATTCTTTCCGATCAATAGGAGTTCTTCAGTATGACATAAATCTGTATCTTTTAGAAATTTTTCTTTTAGTATTGAGTTAGGTATCATATCTAGTGCTTCTATAACTATTTCTATTGCCTGATTACCTAATATATTACAATCTTCAGTCCATTTTTTAGATGTTTCTGAATTAAAATATTTAGTATCTTCTGATAATACATATTTTTCTTTAATTATTTTTAGTATATCATCTATCTTATTTAGACAAGGGATAATATTTTCATATCCCAATCCAATTAGATTTTCATCTCTTTGTTTAGTTGATCTTCCCTGAGCTCTGAATGGCCTACCAGTTTTAAAGTGAGTATACATACCGGGTCCTTTAGCCTCCTTGAGTGTACAATTATTTATAAATGAATGAAATGTTCCAGATTTTAATTGGATACTTTCATAACCTCTACGATAATTTTTAAGAGAAACTGATATACTATCACCATCATCTAATTTAATCAGAAAATCTCCCTTTTTACCAGCATTACGATATTCTGCCTCAACATTTATTATATCCATTTTTTTACTCGGATATAATTCTACGAGTTTCTGAATGAAATTTTCTGCACAATAATCTAGATTTTGTTTATAATCTGATACTTGAAAACATTCTGTGATTCCTCTTTTAGAACAATAATCATTAAATTCACTTTCTCTATCTTCATAAGAAGTAATATTTATTCCTAAAAGACAAAGAAAATATTGACATCTGAAGACCCAATAACATTCACCAGCATCTTGCATATAATGCTCTTCACAAGAACCGGCTCCCATTTACAATAATATATATTTAATGATTATGTTATATTTTTAAACTCTTTTTATTTAACAAAAAAATTAATTTATATCAAATTTGTTTATTAACTAATTCTCTAATCTATTTCACTCTAATCTATTTAACCCAAGTCTCATCGTGTTTTACTGTAACCGGCTGATGCTTGTCTTTGATTTTGTTCAGAGCCTTGATATATCCAACATGATAATCTGATTTATCCGGGTGATATTTAAGAGTCAACTCTTTGTATTTCTTCTTATCAAAAGAATTATATAATTGAGACAAATCTTCAGGTATATCTTCTATCTCACAATCTTTAAAGAGTTTATCTTTAGGGGAAAGAATCTTCGTTTGATTCTTTTGATAATTTTTATTCTTTTGATTACTCCTCTTTTGATGATCATTCTTCTGTTTTTCTTTCGCGTGTTCTTTCTTCCATTGTCTCCATTCTTCTTGTCTTCGCCTTTCTTCCCACTCTCTTTCTACTCTCTCCCTTTCTTCTCTTTCTTTTCTTTCTCTTTCTTTCTTCTTCCTTTCTTCTTCTAACTTTCTGGCTTGTTCTTCCTTTTTCTTCTGTTCTTTTTCATATTTAGCCCAGTATTCTTGATTCTTTTGAGACTCTCTTTCTAGGAGTTCTTTTTCTTTCTTCTTTTTTTTATTTTTCTTATTCCGATTTTTTTTAGCGTTCTTTTTTTCTATTTCTTTCTTTTTCTCTCTCTGAATCTCAACATTTCCATCAAGATTCTTTAAGTGTTCATATTCTTGAATCAAGATCTCGGTGATCTTAATTTTTACGGAAAGTTCCTTAAATCTAGGATCTTCTTCTGAGAGAGAGGCGAGCTTCTCCTGATGCTGACGAAGCTTCTTTTTCTTGTTCCTCAGCCCTTTATCATCCTTGATTTCATCATCATTGGTATTCTCCATATTGATCCCATCAAAAGTGTTCATTCTTTCTTTTAATCTATTCTTATTTTCTTTTATTAGAAATTAGTAAGTCGTAAATCAAATTCTCCAATCACTGAATCTCAAAGAATTTGATTCATTTCTTTATTTAATCTTTATTAAAGAACACAAACAATATTAACAGCACTCTAAACTACTCAGATAAGAGATGACGAATACCGCAACTAAACCGTTAAAACCACTTAAAGCTCGGAAGTACTGTGAAAACTTTTCTGGCTGGAGTTCTCTTCTTCCTAAGAAGGAATCCAAAAAACGCAGGGTGGTGAAATCCCCGCATCATCCTAAGAAATCGGTGGACATTGATGTAGAAAATCCACCTAAAACGGTTGTAGGGGAAAAGTATCTACCAAGAGATAGAAGATGTTTGGTAGAAAGATTCTCTCTGATCCATAATCCAATCCTAGAACATGACGAAATATGTGAATGCAAAATCATCGCTGAAGAGTGTACAAATCCGGCGAAAGAATACCTTCGTCATATTTACTCTTCTGAGAATTACCAGAAAAGAATGAAAAAAATCAAAAGAGGTAATAATGCTCATAATTGGAAGAAAACCGGGACGAATGAATTCTTATGTCCATCACTACATTTCGCGAATAACATCTATGAAGCTATAGGAAAGAAGAAATGGACCCATAACAAAGATAGGAAAAACTATAAAGAATGTCCAATAGATTTAAGATGTAGTCAGATTTTAAAATCGGGTAAAAGATGTTCTAAAAGATGTTGCGGAGAATATGACTTATGTACCCTTCATCTAAAAAAACGTCAGATGAATAGATAGATAAAAATATAGAACAGATATGTTCATAAAAACCAAAAAAAATCTAGCTTTTTTTATGAATAAGATAACAATTATGAATGAAACTCTTTTAAAAGAGAATCTTGATAAATTATGCTACAAGTTCGCAGATGAAACGAATAAGAAAAAAAGAGGTGTTGTATTCACAAATGAAAAAACAATTAGTGATCTTCTCAAATTATTGCCTGAAAATGTTTGGACAAACCCAAATCTGAAATGGTTAGATCCGGGAGCAGGTGTTGGTAATATTATGATTTATATTTATTTTAAACTTATGAAAAATCTTAAAATAAAAAATGAAGAAAAAAGAAGAAAACACATCCTAGAGAATATGTTGTTTTTTATTGAAATAAAAGATGAATATGTAAATGAAATAAAAGAAATTTTTTGTTATGATAAATATAAATTAAATATTCATAATGGTTCTTTTGTTAAAATGAATATAGAAGAAGATAACACTAATATATACGATAATGAACTATTCTTTGATATTATAGTAACAAATCCACCTTATCAAAAACCAAACAAAGATGGAGGCTCATCGGCAAAACCATTATATCATTTATTTATTGATAGATCTTTAGAAATATTAAAAGAAGGGGGGTATTTAGTCGCTATTCATCCATTCACTTGGAGAAGAAAAAGTAGAGAAATTAAATTAATAGATAATTTGTTACAATACCAGATAGTTTATTTATATACAAATAATAATTTTAGTGAATTTAATAAATCAGCAATACATATTAATTATTATCTATTAGAGAAAAAGAAAATCTACAAGAAAACTATATGTGAAAATTATTTTAATCATAAATATTATCATAGTGAATTATATCTCACAAATAAACTAGAATTCTTACCTATATTATTAACAGAAGAAACATTATCAATCATAATTAAAATGAAAGATAAAACAAATGAAAAATTTAATATCAAGTTAGAATCTAAATTGAGTTCTACACAAAGTCCAGATAATATTAGTTCGGAATTAAAAGATGATTATCAGTATAAGAATTTTCATACATATAGTATCAAAAAAGATAAGAATATATTTAAATACACTAAGGATAAACACCCGAGTCATGATAAAAATAAGATAATAATGAATTTTAAAGGAGGGTATAATATTTTTAGACCATTCATAGATTATGGAACGATGGGTATAACAGATAATGCTTTATATACAGAATTTAAGACAGAAAAAGAAGCAAATAAATTAATGAATTTATTCAATTCGAAACTTTTTAAATTTATACTAATGATAACATCATATAATTATGCTCCAAATAAAAAAATAGAGTTTCATATCATAAATACACTATCTATATCAGATAACTATGAATTAACAAAGAATGAATTAGAATTAATTGATAATATATAAAATTATAAATTTATAAAGATGCTAAAGTATTTCTTATAAATACTTCATCTGTTTCTTCTTTTGAGTGAGTATATTTATCAATCAATAATTCTCTCGCGATCTGATCTATCAATTCCATTTGATTCGAATCAAGTTTATAAATTTCATTCTGAATGATATTAAACAGATAAAATTCGCGGTCACCTTTAATCTGTTGCATTAAACTATTCTTCCACATCCACGCATATAATAAGATTTGTAAATAATGTGAAGTAGAAAACTCCCCAACACATTTAAATTCATAAACATTGTTGTGATCAATCGCATCCATAATCCCAGATAAATAAATTGGTTGATCTATTTCTGGTATTTTAATCTTTGATCCCTTTGTGTTTATTTCTAGATAGTCTTTATCTTCATAATCAAATGATCTCTCAAATTCTAGATTTTCAGTTGTTCCCACAAATTTATCTAAATTTCTTAAACAGATATCAATATGCTCTTGTTTTAGCCAATTAAAATCTTTTATTTGGTTTAGATTACTCTCGATTCTTTCTTGAACAGTAATGTAAAAGTTACCCATTCTTAAATAATCAGGAATTGTTTTACATGGAAAGTTCATTTTTTCCATATAATTTTTAACAAGAAAACTGGGTCTTTTTTCTCTTCTTTTATATTTTTCTATCTCAATCCATAATGTTGATCTTTTATCACGATTATATTCCCAAATTGTTGGGATAACTAATCCATTAATATCTGAAACCGCTTCATCACCATATTCTCCTTTAATTCTACCTCTCAATTTGAGTCTGTTTGATGGACTGATTTTAATAAAAAGTTTAGTAATTAATGGTAAGATTCTACTCTCAAATCTTTCAGATAAAAACTTAGTAATTTGAGTAACTGTGATAGAATGTTGTTTTTTCCGATTAATTTCAACAGGATATTCATGTTCTAAACCCCGAATACCCCCCATAATACTTCTTCTATAACTTTCTGGACCAGATATAGAAACATCACAATAATCTGTTTTAGCCATTTGAGATATAGTTTTCTTCAGAAAAGGAAGTTTTTTAAATGGAGAACTATAACGGACTCCGTGAACAATTATTAATTGTTCTAAAGATCTAGAAAAAGCAACAAAGAATGGATTTGGACAATTCATAAAATCTCTAGTATCTGTGTCTTGATATTTATAGTAACTCTCATCAGCACCTAAAACGATAACTAGCTTCCTTTCACGACCCTTTGATTTGTGATATGTAATCATCGCTACCTTATTTTTAAGATCTGAATCTTTTATTTCAGCTTCATCATTATGAGGGATATAAATAGGAATATTCTTCCTAGCCAATAAATTCTCAAATTGTTTAATAGGAGTATTTGCTCCACTAACACTTGGAGCTAAAACAAAGATATCATCATATTTATACTCAAGCGTTGTTACACAATGAACTATTACACGATATAAATCTTGCCATAAATGATATGAATATGGATCGCCAATAATATATCTAACTGGATAACCATCTTTATCAGTCCTTATCTTTTCATATCCTAATACACATTCATTTATAAATTGACTCGCCTGATTAGTTAAACGAAAACTCTGACTAAATTGTATTTCTTTAAATGGTGTGTTACCATAAATACGATCCGAACAAGTTAAGAACCGAGTATCTGAACCTCTATATTCATAAATCCCTTGATCTTCATCTCCAAAGACAAACAAAACACCTCTTTCACCAGGAACAAAATCGATATCTTTCATAAATTTATGAATAAGTTTATAAAAGAGTATAGACATATCTTGTGCTTCATCAAGAACAATAATATCAAACTTTGTAAATGCTTTATCAGGTCTTAGATTTAAATTATTTCGTAATATATTGTGAATATTTCTATCATCAAATCCGATTGATTGGTAATAAGTAGTCGCTAAAGAGTGATAACTTTCTATTTCTAAATTATCTAATCCTAAATTCTTTTTCTTTTCTCTACCTTCCATCTTTAATTGAGAACTAAATGTTACTGAAAGAATTCTTTTATCACTATTTGCTTCAGTAATACCAAATGTAGTAGTCGATTTACCAGAACCGGGAACTGCGTTAATTTTTCCACATATTCCATCAATAGAGCACTGAACAGGTTCTATCTGTTCAGAACTGAGTTTACTTAAAATAGTCATCTTCTTATATAATCTTGCAAATTAATATTTAAATAGTAAAAATAAAATTAATTTATCAAATTCACCTAATAACATCTTTTATATCATCGCATAATTTATTAAATAGAGTATATGACCAATCAATACTCATAAAATAGATTATCATAAATGATGATAAAGGTGTTTGAAAAAATATTTCATAATTATCAAAGATTAATTGGGTCATACAAAAGAATCTATAATATGTATAAATTACAAATTCTAATGATGATGATACTAAAAGAATTCTTTTATCTGTTACATTTTTAATAACTAAATAATGACCAAATATAGCTACATTCGAAATTTCACCATAATGATACAACTCTATAATAATTTTATCATAATATCCAATATAAAAACATAAGAGTCCAATAGAAGATATTATATGATGAATTATATCTAAATAATCACCCTTTCTAATCCTGTATAGATCGTGAAAAAAATAAGTTTGTGAAGTAAAATAAATCAGTTGTTTTGTTTTGTATGTCGGTTTAATAATATAATTTGTTGATAGTATTGACGCGAAAACACTATGTAACAGATTGATTAAATTTCTCATATAGTTTCATAATTAAAGAAAGAATTCTTTAAGTTAACTCTTATAGTAAAGAATTTGATTTAAGATATCTATCTTTTTATATAAAGAAAAAAAGTAAAATAATAAAATAGTAAAATGGAAAGATTTTCTTGGAAAACACATAGCCGATTCATAAATGAACTCATACGAGTTTGTGAACATTCACTTCATAATGAACCAATTAGAGATCTTTTACCATATAATGAAACTGGATCTTCGGGAGTTAGAACTGGATTTATTAATCCAGAATTACTAATGATTAAACTCATAAATCACATTCAGGACAGAAATATAGAAGTTTTATCTACTCATTCAGAAAGAACTAATTGGGATTTTTGTGGAGCAACAGATAATGCTGGTCTTCGTTACCCACAAGTTTTTGACCGACCATTCATATCAATTAGAACATTAAACGCCGAACTAGTTGATAAGATGCGTAGCTGGGTAATGGGAGTAAATCAGGGTTGCAAAGAATTACATAGGATTGGAGTTCAACAATTTATTCCTTGGTCAATTGTTAGAGAAATTTTATCGTATTATTTGAGAATATTTCAGGGGGTAATCAATGGACGCATCGATGATCCATTATATATGGGAGCTGAAACAACTGTATATTTTCACCAAAGAGTAACTAGTGAGGAAGAATTTACAGTATCAACAAAATTATCAAAGGAAAGAACAAAATGGATGATAAAGATTATGAAAGAAGAATTTTTACCAGCAACGACACATTTACACGGATATCAGTTTCTGGATGAAGAAAAATGTAAAGAAATAGCAATGAGATGTGAATGTGAAATTTATGATAATTTATCGAGACGTCCACTATGGATAGTTCACCCATTGGATAGAGAACCTCCCCAACAAATAGAATCTGAAGATAGTTTAGAAACAGAATTAGAAACAGAAATAGAACCGGTAAATACTAATCTAAAACTAGATTTGCTCAATATTCAGAATTTAATAGATGAAAGCGTACGTAATCATATTCCAGAAGGAGTTTACCTACAACTTGCTGACTCAATGAAGAAGGCTTATGAAAAAGCTTAAATATCTTCCATAAATAGAGGTAATTCATTTAACAAAACTAAATTATCTTCTTCAGTTATACCGTTTATCCAATAATTATTTCTTTGTTCTTCTCCTTCATCTTGGATTATTTTAGTTTCATATACAAAAATTTTTTGTATATCAGTTGTTTCTATTTGAGGTAATAATATAAGTGTTCTGAAAACTCCCTGGTGACTTATTGAATAACTAGTCAATGAATTTAAGAAAGCATATTTAGAAAGATACTCATATCTATTTTGATCAGCATCTTCTCCCGCAAATAAAAATTTCATAATTGCCTCCAATGATTGTTCTTTACTTGTATCTAAACCAAGCATATTATTTAAAAATGCTATAAAATCCCTCCAATTATCAAAATCCCAATCCAATAGTTCTATTTCGCCTACAAATGAAACCTGATTAACCTTTATAATTAAACCAATCATTCCTAAACCCATAATTATAATAGAGATAGAAACTGCAAGTATTAATAATGATATAATTATAAAAGTTAATGGTATTAGTAATGGGATTATCAATAATTTACTAGGCCGATAAATAATTAATCCAGAAATTCTTTTTATGTATGGTATTAATACTTTATTAATATAGTTAGGGATTTGTCTCTTTCCCCATATCATTATTCTTAATAATGAGAAATTACTTATATTAACTATGTTATTGTTTATCTCTCTAACAGAATGAGGATCATACTTAGAGATAGTTTTCCTAAATTTTCTTTTAAGAGATTTTTCAGTTAATTTTTCATTTCTGATTCCATTATTTAAATTAAGAAGTCTCAAAAATCCAATAGGTAAATGTATAGCATAATTAAATAGTCCTAATAGTAAAAATATTTCATAATCTAAATTCGCAAATTTAGTATCAGCTTGTTGTAATATATCTTCTTCAATAATATCATTCTTATCATATGTTAAATTAGAATTAGAAATATTCATTAGTTTGTCTATGCCGTTAGTTTTTGTATCATCTAGAAATTCTTTATTTATAAATGAACGAATCTCTTCGTAGATAATAGAACCCGAAATCCATAATATAGTAAAGTACAAAATATTAACTGAGATAGATGATACAATTATAATAGTATTAATTGTTCTTTTAATATATCTAGGAACTTCATGATGTGAATAATTATGATTAATTAAATAGTTTATACCAAGTACTGTTAAATGTGATAAAGTTCTACCAATCATAATAATAAAACCTGCGAATTCTATATGAGCCAAAGATAATTTAGACCAATTATGAAATTCATTCGGATTTCTTTCAGGGCGATTGATCCAGCGAGTAACAATTGTATATGAATTAATCAACAAAGGGGCAAAAGTTCCTATCAGATAAGTTTTGACTCTATCAAAGTTTACATGAATTACTTCTTGCGTGTTCGTTTTTATTTTACTGTATTTAAAGATGGTTTCACTATTTCTTAGTTTTACATGTAATCCACCTAATATATTTTGTTTCATTATTTCAAATTTATCCTGATCCCAAATAAAAAAATCCTTAATATTCATTATACAGAGTTATAATATTTTAGTTCTTCAGAATAAATTTAATGAATTTGATGAATTTGATGAATTTGATGTATTATTATATTTTTTATTATATGAATAGTTTACAGAAAGATACTAAAGAAGATAAAAAAGAAGTTATAGAAATGCCTATGGATCTATTTATCGCTTACAAACTCCAGAAGAGAATAGAAAAGGGTCTCAAAGAAGAAAGAGAGAGAGAAAGAAAAAGAAATGAACTAAACCAAATGAATGATATAGATCCTATAAAAATAATACAATCACAAGAAAAAGTATGTAATGAAGAATCTTTGCGAAATGATTGTCCATTATGTGGGCAAAATATGATGTGGTGCTTGTGTGAATATCAGTAAGAAATTCTATCAATTAATTAAGGATTTAAGGATACTAGTATAGATAAAATTAATTATGTGGGAAAAATTTACAGATAGTTTATTATATAATCGTAATATATCAATTCCAATAGAAAAGAGATTTTTTTTATCATTTGTAGAAGATGATGAAAATAATATCAATAAGAAAAAAATATTTCAGATACTAAACAAAAACGGTTATTTAGAAGATGATCCACGATTAAAAAAATTTATCAATAATCTAAAAATTCTTGTAAGTGGAGATAATGTTAAATATGAAGAATTTGAGCATTGTGTAGATAATCATATATGTATCTTAAAAAAGATTTTACAAAATGAAAGTATCATACCTCAATTTAGCACTTTTACAAATATAATTGATGAAATATATGAAGAAAGTAAAAAAGAAATATCAGGAAAGAATGCCGATTATATCCCGCAATTGTCTAGAATAAATCCAGAACAATTTGGTATATCTATATGTACGATTGATGGGCAAAGATATAATGTAGGTGATACAGATGTAGATTTTACAGTACAATCTTGTTGTAAACCAATTAATTATGGTATCGCACTAGAGACAAATAGTGAAGAATATGTACACAATTATGTAGGGAGAGAACCAAGTGGGCAAGCTTTTAATGAATTATTATTAAATAAAAAGGGAAATCCACACAATCCATTAATAAACTCAGGGGCAATTATGACTACATCTATGTTATATAAAGATGAAGAATTATCAATGAGATTTGAGAAGATAGTAGAAATATGGAAAAGATTATCAGGTGGATTAGGAAAAATAGGATTCAATAATGCTGTATATTTATCAGAAAAGAGAACCGCTGATAGAAATTATGCATTAGCATATTTTATGAAAGAAATAACTATCAATAAACCAATTGGCTTCCCAGAAAATACAAATTTAAATGATACATTAGATTTATATTTTCAGAGTTGTAGTATAGAGATAAATACTAGAATATTGTCTATTGTAGCAGCTACATTAGCTAATGGAGGTACGAATCCATATACAGGAGAGCAAATATATAAACCAGAAACAGTTAAAAATATATTATCTATCATGCTGACTTGTGGAATGTATGATTATTCAGGAGAATTTGCTTTTAAAATTGGTATTCCAGCTAAATCAGGTGTTGCAGGAGCAGTTATGATAGTTATACCAAATGTAATGGGTATAGCAACTTGGTCACCTAGATTAGATGATATAGGTAATTCGGCTCGTGGTATTAAATTCTGTAAATTATTGGGAGAAAAATTTAATTTTCATATTTTTGATTCTAAAAATTCAGATAAAAAAGATATCTTAAAGAACAATTATAATTCTAATAAGATAAATCTATTTAATCAACTATGTATGTGTTGTAAAGAAGGTGATATCGAACATTTAAAAGTTCTTTTCAATAAAAATATAGATTTTAATCAATCAGATTATGATGGAAGAACAGGATTACATATAGCAGTATCAGAAAATCACGAAGAAATAGTTAAATTTCTTATAACTATAGCGAAAGTAAATATAAATAAAAAAGATAGATGGGGAAAGACACCTAAAGAAGAATCTAATAATCAAGATATATTAAAATATTTTTAATAATTATAATGTTAAACCATATGATTCATATGATTCCCAAAAGATGTATATACAATATACATATTCCTACTTATTTGGGATTTTCATATAAAAACATTAAAAGAATAAAAAAAATAAAACAAACCAATAGTAGTGTTTACAAACTTCTAAATAAAATGAAAATGAATATGCCTAAAAACTATAAAACACAATATGAAACGAGAGATTTTAATTATAAGAATAAATAATCAATTAATCAAAACCAGCAAGTCTGTATCCAAGATTCGTTAGTTTCGGTTCTTTTACTTGGGTAATATTAGGTAGAGGATTCCCATATGTTCTTGGATTTTTAGAGAATAGTTTAGGTTTATGAGGCCAGTGACTAGTCATTCTAAGATCTTTAAAAGCTTTGCGTTTTTTATTCATCATAGCATCAGAAGCTCTATCTCTCGGAGTCATACAAATGTAAGCGACATTTCTTAGATTTTTGTTTTTTCTTCTTTTCATAGGTTCAGTTCCACAGTGAATAGTTCTGCTATCCCAGAATACCATCGATCCTGCTGGACAATGAATCTTTTTATCAATGCATCCTTTTTCATCATAAAATGCTTTTTGTTCTGATTCTTCCAATCGGAACCAATCACTACGATCAGTAATTCCAAATTTTTGTCTAAATTCATCATGATACTTATTACTTCCTTCCATAAAGGCTAGAGTTGCATCACCTTCTTCTACATCTAAACCAGTTATCCAAGATTGTAAACACTCAAATTCGGGTCTCAAATAACTTTGATCAGTATGATACCAGGTCTGACGATACCAACCTCTATTTGTATCTTCTGGTGGAAAATGAAATGATGCGCCATCAAAACTCACTAAGAGGTCTTCTTTAGGAACATCCCAGAATTTAGAAAAGATATCTGCGATTTTTTCATTTTGTCTGAGATCCCAAATGTATTGAGCATGTCCTACACCAAACTGCTGAAGGAGCATCGAATGTTTCGGAAACATTTTAAGATAATGAACCCAAGATTTACGATCATCTCTTTTTATAGGTTTGTCAAACTTCTGAGAAACATATTCTAGATAATCCCACATCCCATCATTCATCTGTTTTATTTCATCATCATTCAGAACATTTGGAATAATACCGACACCATATCTCTCAATTGTGTTTTTCAAAGAATCAATGTCAGTAATATATTTTTCATATTCATAAGCCATCTTTATCTCTTTCTTACTATTGTTAGTAAGAAATAAAAATTTCTTAAATCAAATTTGATAGTAGATATATTATTTATGTAATAAAGGAATCAATATGAATTTGGTTATAAATTTATTGGTAATCAACATTATTATACTTCTTACTCTTAATCTTTGCTTGAGATTAAGAATACTTGATAAAATGAAAGATAAGAGAATTAAAAGTTATCAAAAACAATGGTCACAAATAGAAATGAATGAATATAATCTAACAAGAAATTTTTAATTTATTTCTATAATTTCTTTATCATTTTGTATTGTAACTATACGGATAATATCACCTTTATGAACGCATACAAAAATGTCATCCATTTTAGTATAGAATGATGAAACGTCATTCTCCCTTGTTAGAATATTCATCATTTTTAGATCATTAATATCGCAATCATAGATATCAATCCCATCAGGTTTGTAATAGATTTCTACTTTTTTATTTTTCATATTAATAAATTTAACAGAAGATGTCAGTTTTTTGATAGGTTTTTGTTTATTTAAACCACCAGATACAGCTTGTGATTGAGATATTGGTTGCGAATTTAGTTGTTTTGTTTTCATTCGGCTATATCTATTACTGGATTTACTATTGGATGAAAAACGACTACTATAATGACTTCTCCCCATAAGAGTAGAATTTTCTGTATCATTAATGGTAATTGTAATTACACCTTGAATAGAATATGTTCCATTTTTAACTTTTACATATTGTTTTGGATTAGATATATCATCTACAATTGTATCATAGTGTTCATTATCATCGGGTTTTTTAATAAGTCCACTTCCATCACCTTTTCTTAAATTACCTACATGAACTTTACACAAGATAAGATATTTTTGATTACAATCTCTTTCAGAATAATTACAGGCAAGATTAATATCATCTGTAAAATAGATACCTTTACCAAAACGATTTCCGTGTCTAGATTGATTTGTTAATGAAAAATCATCCTCTAAAATATTCTGAACATAATTTTTATCAGTTCCATGAAAGAGAAGTTTTTCACCTTTATCACCAAGTGATTTAAAATTTTCATAAATGTATTCTTTATGTCTTTTATAGTTTTCATCTTTATAAGGATGTTCATGTGTTGAATAATCTATAGTAGAACAAGGGAAATCTTTCCTGATTTGTTCTAATAAGGCATTAATCTCTTCTTTAGACGATCTAGGATTAAATAAATCATTAAATGTATCATCAACAGTTTCATCATTTATTTCATTAGTAGTATCATCATTTGTTATATGTTTAGTTTCTAATAAACTAATTTCGATAGCTTGTTCTAACTGAATGCGTTCTAAATCATCGCCCAAATATTCACTAGTAAATCCATTTTGTTTCTGTTTCTGTTTTTCTTGTTCTTCCATCATTTTTCTTTCATTTTCTAATTCGATTTGCTGAATCAATCTAAAATTACGAATATTGTGAAAGTACTTTTTTAACAATTCATATTTATGAATATGTTCTTTTAATTCATTTTTTGATTTATTAGAGAATTTAGTAATGTTATGCTTTTTGCAATAATCTATCATTTCTTGTTTATTCATAATTTATAGTTTATAGATTAACAATAATACTAATATATCAAATTTATTTTATATAGTTTATAGTTAATTTTTTTTCTTATTCTTCTTTCTTTTCTTCTTTTTGGTTAAAGAACCTCTTCTTTTGGTGTTTGTAACAGGTCCAAGTTCCATTTTATCAACTTTTTTCATACTTTGTTGTACTAAAACTGCTTTATCAACTTTTTTAGTTCCTTCATAAACTTCATCTAAAAGATCATCATATTCATCTAATAATTCTTCTAAACGTTCATTCGCTAAATCTAAACGATTTTGTATTTTTTTAGCACTAGCCATAAATTTTCTCTGAGAAGTTTCTTTCATAGGTTTAGAAGTTAATTCTTTTTCATTTCTTTCAATGGTTTTTTTTAATCTTTTACGAATACGTTCGTTCTCAACTAAATCATCAACTTTATCATCTAAAGCATCTTTCTGAAATTTTACCTCTTTTACTGAAGAAGTAACTAATTCTTTTTTAAATATTTCTGCCCATTGAGGACAAGAATCAATCATAAATGGTACAACATTACCAATTAATCCGTGTTCAGAGAACTCTTGTGGTGATAAACAATGCGAACCATTAATATTAACTACAATTGATTTAGCACTTGGATCTAAATCTTTTACAATACCAAGATATTGTTCATGAGATGCTAAATGCCACGATTTACCACCTTTTTTACCCATCTGAAGATTATTTGTGGGTTTTGTGGTTCCCCTAAATAATGCATTTAATAATGATTCTTCTTCCTTTTCTTTAGAGTAAGAATGAAAATATCCTTCTCGGTCCATAGTATATGAACATCCAGTATATCTAATAGGATCATCTTCATCATCGGCAACTATTACAGGTTTTCCTCTTTCATCTTTTACTATTTCTAATAATCCAACCTCAAACGTTGCTATATATGAAAATTCTATGTTAGGTAAATTGACAACTATTCCTTTATGTAAATCAAAAAAAACATCTTTCTTTTTACCTAACTTAGTATGAACTTCTAAAACTTGACCCATATTTCCACTTACACCCAGAACTTTCATAACAATATAATCATGATACAGTCTAGGTTTAAACTCAACATTTTTAGGATCTTCTGAGAAATCACTTGTTAGAACTGTCTGTCCCTGTTCACCTCTAATTTTAAGATGAATCTCTACCGTAAATCCTTCAGGAACACCTAAAATATGATCTACATAAGGTATGCTATCAAATTCCTCTTTATGTTTCAAAAAAAGTTCATCTAATTCACTTTGATCATATCCATTTTCATCTAATATTTGTAATATTTGGGAATAACTTAAATCATAAAATTCTTCATCTGATTGAGACTCTACTTTTTCACCTAAATATTTATGAATAATATATTTCTTAGGTCTATCTTTATCTACTAAGAGATTATGTAATGTAGTCAAACCATGACAACTATGATGATAGGTAAACGTTTGTTTTCCTCTTACAACTGAATCCATTGTTAATATATAATATATATATATTATTTATTCTTATTTATTTTTTGTATTCTTTCCAATTCTAAAAGTGCTTCTAAATTTCTTTTATAACGATATTCTTTAAATTCGTCATATATCTCATCATAAACACTAGGAACATTTCTTCTTATATAATGCAAATCTTTATTAGATAATTTACTCACATCTAACTCAAGATATACTTCTTTACTTGGTTCTCGATAATAATTCACCCATATAAATTTATTAAACTGACAAGCTTTCTTACAACCAGGGGGACACATCCCTTTACAAGCATTCGGAGGAATAATCATCTTTGTATTTCTTTGTATTACATTTTTATAATATATTTTCATTAAAGATATAATCAAATTTGATTTAAAGGTAAAATTTAGTATTTAAACAAAATGGAGAGTCAAGATTCTAATACTGAAAAGATAGAATCACTTAAAGAAAGAATAGTAGAATTAGAAGAGGATTTGGAGTTTTATAAATCGATCTTGGAAATGAAAAATTCGTGTATTTATAATCTTTATATTAAAACGATTGATGGTGAAAGAGTTTGGGTAGACCGAGTCTTACATCAAAGAGAAGATTTCCTTAAATTAGATAAAGACCCACAAGTTGAAGAATGGTTAAAGCCCATTAAATGTGAACGTTGATGAACATTAATGAATAAATTTGATTTATATATTTTTATTTGGATTATACTATTAATATGAGTGGAGCATTCAGATATTTAATGAAACAAGCTCATAGAAAGATGATAATGGAAGAAATATATCCTTGTACAAAAACTTTTTGTGTATGTATTGAGTATTTAGACTTTAGCAAAAAGAAAGATTTATATAAATATGAACATTGTTACATTACAGATATGAGAAATAATAAATATAAAACCAATAAAGAAAATTATATCACATTTTATGATTATAAAAAGGTTAATCAGAAATTTAATTAGAACCATCATTATGAATACATTCTGAATCACTCAAATATTTACCCAAATAAAAAAACAAATATGAAGAACCTAAATATAAAATTGGGATTAAACAATAATAACATCTTTGTCTATTTTTTGTAATCTTTGTTTCTCCAAAGACTTGTTCTGTTAATACTCCATCATGTAATATTTTATCATTTAAATTTCCCGTAGTTTCTCTCATTTTATAATGAATAATGATATACTTTTAAATATTTAAAGAAGAGTTCTTTAATAAAGAACAAATGATAGACGTAGATATTATTCAAAGAGTAAAAGTAGCTGGAATTTTTGGTTTACAAGTTTATAAGGTTCTAACAGGAACTCTTTTATCCTTATTTATTCCTCAGAGTTGTGGAGAACAAATATGTACACTCAAAGAAAATTTAGAAGATAGTGACCCATATCATCAAAAAGTTTTAGCCTGGAATATCCTTACAGGAACTCTTTTCATCTTTTATTATTTAATAGAATTAAGAAGAGAAGAATGGTCAATAAAATATTTAGATATAGATAATGATAAGCCTGATAACTCTTTAAAAGAAATAATTGTGAAATATCCTAAATTAGACTCAAAAATGGACCGACTAAATAAATATTATTATAATACATTATTACTGACCTGTTTCTTTTACACTATAAATATGGGTATATCAGCAAAATTAGTAAAAGATAAATATCATAGTATGTCTACAGTATCTTGTTTTTTTAGTTTTTCATTACTTGTTTTAATGAAGTTGTATAATTCATTAGTA
>MDTA01207053.1_pt1 | contig 19258 bp, 14 predicted proteins | sample 811151 | NCBI WGS metagenome assembly MDTA01 (sample SAMN05326648, study PRJNA326480) | marine metagenome | isolation source: seawater | place: Indian Ocean: South | collected 2010 | reverse complement strand
TGGGCAGACTTGCCCAGGCCTTTAGAGATAAAAAAATAGATAAAATACTTCGTTACTCTGCTGACCTAGGTCATTATGTTGCAGATGTTCATGTACCATTACATACCACATTAAATTACAATGGTCAACTAACTAATCAAAAAGGAATACATGGATTTTGGGAATCTAGAGTTCCTGAACTTTTTTCAGATGAATATGATTATTTAGTTGGTAAAGCAAAATATATAGAGTCTCCATTAAATACAATATGGGATGTTGTTGAACATAGTTTTAGAGCTGTTGACTCAGTACTTACTTTTGAAAAACAGTTAACAGAAGAATGGTCTGAAGACCGAAAATTCAGTTTTGAAAAAAGAGGAAGGGTAACCATGAAAGTTTACAGTAAAGAATTTTCAAAAGAATATGAAAGAAGATTAAATGGTATGCATAAAAGAAGATTGAAAGAGTCTATACTAACAGTTGGTTCATTATGGTATACCGCTTGGGTTAATGCTGGACAACCTAACTTAGATCAGATGATGAAACCCATCTCCAATTCATATAAAGATGAAATAGAAAACATCAATAAAAAGAGCTTATCAAGCAAAATTATTGGTAGAGATCATGGAAAATAATTTATATACCCTTACTTTTTTTGGACTTTTTCTTTCTTTTTTTTGCCTTTTTACCTGCCTTTGTTTTAGGTGGCCGATTAATGTAGGATAATTTACCTGTTTCAATCTCCTTTACAACCCTATCAATTAAATAATCATCACCTTTAGGATCGAATTTTCTTTTTAAATCTTGACCATTTAACTTACAAAGAGCCTGATACCAAAAAGCTGTTCCATTTCCTCTATAGTACTTAATAATATCATAAGTGGTATAGCCAGTTTCTCTATAAATTAATTTCATCAAATACTCACCTCTAGTAACTGACATATTTTTTATTTCATCACCAAATTCTTGCTTCAGGATTTTATTGGCTCTATTCAAGTAACGCTTTTTCATCCTTTTAGAATCCATATATTCTAAGGTGTCCTGAAAAGCCATAAGCATATTAGAAGCTATTTTAGAATAATCATATACTCTTCGAACAAAATATTTTGTTTTACGGTATTTCTTTAAAAAGGCTTGATTATCTGTAGAAACTTCATATTCTGAAAGAATGTAGTGATCAAGGGAATCCAACTCATTTTCAGCAGTAGAAAAATCCAATTCCTCTTTATTTTGAGCAATAAATGGATGGAGAAAAAATAAAACTAGTATGAGTGCGGTTACTTTCATTATTCTACTAACGATTTTAATAAATCAAAGTTGGTGAAAATTTAATATTTAACACAAATTAACGTAATCTTCAGTTTGTTGATTACTCCAAATAATATACCGGAAATCCTTAAATATCAACCATTAACTAATTTATGGCCTAATTATTGACTAAAAATGAATTATATGCGTTTAAATAAATAAAAGAGTAAAATGAAAACACAACTTAACATATGGTTGATTCTATCTGGAGCACTATTTATTGCATGTGTTGGATTTATTATAGCCTCTTATATTGTAGAGTATAATTTACAATATTAGAGCTTAAAATAATATATCTATTATTTTTGCATGTATGAATAAACTACTATCGTTATTATTAGTTCTTCTTTTTTGTTGCACCACAACAGCTCAAATTAGCCCTGTATGTTCTTACAAAAGGTTTTTAGCGGGCAATCAGCCTTATTTGGAGGTATATACTGAAGTTTATGCTAACTCTCTTCAATTAAACAAGATTGACTCTACCACATTTTCTTATGGAACCCAAATCACTCAGCTTTTAAAAGATCAAAAAAATCAAATTATCGATTTTAAAAAATTCACAATTGAGGAAAAAATAAACACTAATGAAAATTCTTTATTAAATAATATTCTTGATTTACAACGATTTAAAATCAACAATGGTATTTATTCTATTGAATTACAAATCAACGATTTAAATGACTCTAGTTCAAAAGAAACATTTAACCAAGAGTTCTTAATAGATTTTAGCTCAAATGAAATTGAACTATCAGATATAGAGCTTCTTGACTCTTACTTTAAAACATCGGAAACAAACAGCACTACAAAATCAGGATTTTCACTTATTCCTTTGGTAAATAATTATTACAGTCCTGAATTCGATAAAATAGCCTATTATTTTGAGATATACAATCCTAATTCCTCTGAAACTGAATATGTACTTACACAATCTATTCGAATTCAAGAAACTGCTGAAATAGCTGGTCAATTTAACAAATTGAAAAAAATTAACCTTAAGCCAACACATCCCATTATAAATAGCTTCAACATAAATAATCTTCCAACTGGAAATTATTATGTTTTAATTCAGCTCAGAGACCATAACAATGAGCTAATAGTTGAAAAGAAAGTTAATTTCCAACGAACCAACATCAAGAGCCCCTTAGCGACAAATCAGCTTAATGCTGTAAATTTTTCCAACACATTTTGCAGCCAATTACCCAAGGATAGTTTAACTGAGTTTATCCAATGCCTTGCTCCAATAGCATCTCCATTTGAGCTTAACATCATAGATAAAAAAGCAACTTCAATGGACGACACTGCTAAACGCAAATTTTTCTATAGTTTTTGGTATAACCAAAACAATATAGAACCCCAAAAAGCTTGGGAAGACTATAAAATTCAAGTAAAAAGAATCGATCAGCTATTTGGAACAAAAATTAGAAGAGGTTACCAAACCGACCGAGGAAGAGTTTATTTAAAATATGGTGCTCCTAATAATCTTATCGACAGACCAAATGAACCCAGCACCTACCCTTACCAAATATGGCACTACTATCGATTGGGAAGGTTCAATAATAAAAGATTTATTTTCTATCTTCCAGATCTTGTAACTAACGATTACCTAATTCTACATTCTGATGTGCCTGGAGAAATAAGAAATGACAATTGGAATGCTGCATTAAATTCTAGAAATAGTACTAAATCAAATTTAGATGACCCCAATCAAGGAAGCAGAGATCATTGGGGAAATAATAGCTCAATACTTTTCAACAACCCTTAATGCACAGAACTGCTGTTGTCATACTAAGTTTTAATGGTAAAAAATGGTTGGAAAAGTTTCTTCCCAATGTTTTATCCAACAGTAAAGATGATGCCGATATTATTGTTATTGACAATGGCTCTTCTGATGATTCTGTAAATTTTATTCATACTACATATAAAGAAGATATAAAGGTAATTCAGCTAAAAAAAAACTGGGGATTTACTGGAGGTTATAACAAAGGGTTGAAAGACTTAAACTACGATTATTTTATTCTGCTAAATTCTGATGTTGAAGTTACTCCTAATTGGATAAAACCGATTATCAATCAATTTGAAAAAGATTCATCTATAGCAGCTGTTCAACCTAAAATAATGTCGCATTCCCAAAAGACCACTTTTGAGTATGCTGGAGCTTGTGGTGGGTTCATAGATAAATTTGGATATCCTTTCTGTAAAGGAAGAGTTTTTGATACTGTTGAACAAGACATTAATCAATACAACAAGAATACTGAAATATTTTGGGCATCTGGATCGTGTTTATTTATAAGAAGTAAAGATTTTTTTGATGAAGGTGGATTTGATCAAAACTTTTTTGCTCATATGGAAGAAGTTGACCTTTGTTGGAGATTAAAAAACAAAGGGAAAAAAATTTATTTCAATTCAGCATCCGTTGTTTATCATGTTGGTGGCGGTACATTAACCTACAACTCTGCAAAAAAGACCTTTTTAAATTTTAGAAACTCATTATTTACAATTCATAAAAACGACAGTAGAAATGTATTTTTAATCATAATTATAAAATTGATATTGGACGGTATTGCTGGATTCAGATTTATTTTGTTAGGTAAACCTATTTTGTGTTTATCAATTCTAAAAGCCCACTTTCATTACTATAAAGCCATTCCAAGATTACATAAGTTTAGAAAAAAACAATTCAATCAAGATATAAAAACCCTAATTGGCTTCCACAATAAGGCTATTGTATTGAGTTACTTTTTATTAAATAAAAAAACATTTACTAAAATTATTTCAGATTAATAATTTACAAATTTTTAACATCAATTTTTCAAACATTTTTGCTTAAAACCATGATTATTGTATCTTTAATTTGCTTAATTACTCTACCCCCAATATGTTAATGAAAGCTTTAATTACATTTTTTTCTATTTTATTTATTTGCTTACAGAACTATAGTCAGTTCAACTTTGATAAGCAAATTAAATCCGATACAAAATATACTGAAGATATTATTGATGAGGTTTATGGAATTACCATATACGAACCCCTGAATTTAGGATTGTCTGCAGACTCAGTTCGAATGGAAAATGGTTATGCAGTAAATAACTGGAAAGAAGATTATTATGAAAATGGACAATTACTACATAAAGGATATTATATTGAAGGTCAATTAAAAGTATACAAAAACTATTTTCCTGATGGAACTCTTGAAAGAGATTTTAAAAACATTGATGGATTTCGTTCTAAATGCGCACTATATTATCCTTCAGGTAAAATAAAAAGTGAAATTGTTTATCTAAATGGATCCCCTATTTCTTGGAAAGACTACTATGACAATGGTAACATGGAATATTTAGAAGAATTCGATAAAAATTTCTTATACCACATCGCAAAAAAATCGTACTATAAATCTGGTCAGATAGAATCTCTATTTGAAATAATCAGTAAAAAGAAACTACAATTTTCAACCTACGAATACTACCTAAATGGAAGCAAAAAAATGGAAGGTACTCTTCGTTACGACATGAGTAGATACGATTACTACAAAACTGGAACCTGGATTTACTACAATGAATCCGGAAATGAAACTAAGCATGAAACTTATTCTGATGGGAAAGTTGTTAAAACAAAAGAATTTTAAATTAATCTTTTGTAGAAAATTTAATTTATTATTCATGTTATTTTTCTTTTGGGTTGATTCATCAGCTCAAATTGAATCTAATCAAAGTCAAAATCATCGCCTACATTTTGACAGTTTAGCTGTGAATGATAATGGTTTTTTTTTCAATTCAATAGCGTTCACTGGAATAGCATTTGCAAACAATAAAGAAGGGGTTTTATTAAGAGAGATGGATATAGTCAATGGAGAAATTCTAAAACATAGAAACTACTACGCATATTCAACAGATACCATACCAAGAATAAAGTTTGAAACAGAAATGAAAGATGGAAAAAAAAATGGATTCAGAAGAGGATGGTACGATTCAGGAGAATTAAAATTTGAATCAAATTATAAAAATAATTGGAATAATGGGATGTCCAAAAACTGGTACAAAAATGGCAACCCTGAAAAAGAAATAAATTTTAAGCTAGGTGTAAAAGTGGGTACATACAAGAACTGGGGAGAAAATGGAGTTCTGGTTAAAGAACGATTTTATCAACAGACAACACCTACTTCGAGTAAACTTATTAAAAGAATAAAATATGATAAAGAAAGTGGTAAGTTAATAAGTAAAGAATGCTTTAGTTTGGAAGGAGAGGCTATAAATTGTCCAAACTAAGTATACATATAACTCGTTTCACTTTATTGCAACAACAATCCATTGACAGATCAATAAATAAAACATAATTTATTTATAATGAAATAAACGCTTGTGTTTTGTGTAAATCTTCATACAAAACACTGTCTTTATCTTTAAACGGCACCATTTTTCTATATTCAGAAATAATTGCTTCTATTTTATCTGAAGATTTTTCAGGTTTTCTAAATTCAAGTGCCCTGCTTGAAGTAAATAATTCAATGGCTAATAATTTTTCTACATTTCCAATAACCTCTAAAGTTTTTGTTGCAGCATTTGCACCCATACTAACGTGATCTTCTTGACCATTAGAAGAGTCAATGGTGTCTACAGAAGATGGAGTACATAGTTGCTTATTCTTACTAACAATAGAAGCTGCACTATATTGAGGGATCATCAATCCAGAATTTAAACCAGAATCTTCAACTAAGAAATCAGGAAGTCCTCTTTGACCAGAGATGAGCTTATATACTCTCCTTTCCGAAATACTGCCAATTTCCGAAACTGCAACTGCTAACTGATCCATCGCTAAAGCTAGTGGCTGACCATGAAAATTACCTGCAGAAATAATTAAATCATCATCAGGAAATATTGTAGGATTATCTGTTACTGAATTAATTTCAGTTTCAACAACATCCATTATAAAATTAACCACATCTTTTGTTGCACCATGAACTTGAGGAATGCATCTAAATGAATAGGGATCTTGAACGGCATCTTTTTGTTTATTAAACAACTCACTACCTTCAAGAATTAAACGAATATTTCTTGCTGTCTCAAGCTGACCTGGATGATTTCTCACCAAATGAACCTGATCAATAAAAGGTGATTTATTCACCTGAAAAGCATCAATTGACATTGCCCCAATAGTATCTGCCCACTGAAGGATATTTGCTGTTCTAATTAATCCATCAACAGCATGAGCACTCATAAACTGTGTTCCATTTAATAATGCTAATCCTTCCTTGGCTTGTAAGTTTAATGGTTTTAAATTCAACTGTTTAAGTAAATCAGCTGATTTCAAACGTTGACCATTGTAATCTACATAACCTTCACCGATTAATGGAAGTGCAAGATGAGCTAAAGGAGCTAAATCTCCTGATGCGCCAAGTGAACCTTGCTTGTAAATTACAGGAAATATGTTGTTGTTGTACATGAAAATTAGTCTTTCCACTAGTTCAAGAGTCACCCCTGAATGACCTAAAGACAATCCTTTAATTTTTAATAAAAGCATTAATTTAACAACATCATGACCTACTTCATCCCCCATTCCACATGCATGAGACATGACTAAATTTTTCTGCAACTGACCCAAATCATCAGAAGAAATAATACGATTACACAAAGAACCAAATCCAGTATTAATTCCATAGTATACATTTGAAGAATTGGTTAGTTTATTGTCTAAATAAGAACGACATTTAACAATCTTTTTAGTCACATTGTCGTCCAGCTTAATTTTAAAATTACTTTTTAAAATATGGGCTACATCATCTATTAACAAATCATCAGATGAAATACTATAGGTACTCATTTATATATTTTTTAACTTATTTACTATTGAACTAAAACCTAAAACCTCTTGATTTCCTGAGTTCATATCTTTTAACTCAAGTTGTAATTCGGTTCCAATATCAGTACAAAAAAGCACAAAAGGAACAGCTATACCATTAGCGTACTTTAATTGCTTTTTTAATTTAGATTGATCTGGATATAACTCAGTAACAACTTCATTTAACCTGAATTTATTTGCTAGGTTATTTAGTTCAAATGGATCAACATCCTGATTAACAATTAACAATTGAGTAGACATTTTCTTAAAATCAGGAAATAAATTGTTTTCGATCATCACATCGTATATTCTATCTGCACCAAAAGAAATTCCAACTCCAGAAATATTCTTTAAACCAAAAACTCCAGTAAGATCGTCATACCTTCCACCACCAGAAACACTACCAATACCAGCACCATCAACAACAACTTCAAAAATAGCTCCAGTATAGTAATTCAATCCTCTAGCAAGAGTCATATCTAACTGTAAAGCTGAATCTTTCAATGGATATTTTAAAAAATAATTTACTAAAAATTCTAGTTCATCAACTCCTTTAACACCAACCTTAGAAGAACTTAATAATTTTTTTAATTCTTTTAAAATCAATAAATTATCTCCTTTTAACGAAAGTAAAGGTTTAATAAAAGAGATGGAAGATTTATTGAGACCTTTATCAATTAATTCTGTAACAACAGCATCCTCACCTATTTTGTCTAGCTTATCAATAGCAACAGTAATGTCAATTATTTTATCAGGCTGACCAGTAAGCTCAGCAATAGCTGAAAGAATCTTTCTGTTATTTAGCTTAATTACAACGTTATTAATTTTAAGTGAATTAAAAACTGTTGATATAATTTGAATAAAATCTATTTCATTTAATAATGAATCACTACCAATAATATCAGCATCACACTGAAAAAACTCTCTATACCTTCCTTTTTGGGGACGATCAGCTCTCCAAACAGGTTGGATTTGAAATCTTTTAAATGGAAATGTTAGCTCATTTTGATGCTGAACCACATATCTAGCAAATGGAACTGTTAAATCATATCTCAATCCTTCGTTACATAAACTTTGCTCCAAAGCAGCTAATGAACTTGTAGAAGCATCAACAGATTTAACGGCTTTTAAAAATTTATCTCCCCGATTTAAGACTTTAAAAATTAAACGATCACCTTCATCCCCATACTTACCTGTAAGTGAAGATAAATTTTCCATAGATGGGGTTTCTATTTGATTAAAACCATAACCTTCAAATGTTTTTTTGATGACATCAAAAATGTAATTTCTTCTACGCATTTCAAGAGGTGAGAAATCTCTTGTTCCTTTTGGGATTGATGGTTTATTCATGATTAAAATATTGCTGTAAAATTAGCATTTGAGTTGTAAAAAACAGCAATTAAAACTAAAAAGACCGTATTGCCCTAACATGGGGATCTGTTAAATTATTTTTACTTCCATCATCAGCAAAGCCAGCACCAGCGTTAAAATAACAAGCATGAGAGGCAGTTTGCTGTGTAGATGACCAATAATATCGTTGTGCTATACCATTTGTCTGCGGGTCATTATCTTGATCCAAAACCTTATTAATGATATATCGCTGATTAAACAAAAGATTAAATTCATCTATTGAAGGCATATACCAATCAGAAAAACCATCATATGAATAAGAAGCACACAAACCAACAGCAAAATAAGGTTTACCTCCTGCAGCAATATAAGCAAGAGTATTTGAAGCTCCATCCCAAGTGCTATTGCAATTGGGAACAGTTAGATCTGGAAAACCCCATCTGCAAGAAGAACTTAAATCATTTAAACTAGCAATTAGACCATGCTGATTACCTATTGAATCTTCGTACACATAAAAAACAATTCCACCACCAAAAATTTCTCCAACGTAATGTTTTTTTAAAGAAGTTGGTTGTTGAGAGAAAAAAGGCAATGAAAATAACCCTAAAACGATACAAATAAACAATCTCATTATACTATGTAATTAAAACTAAAATACGGTAAAGTAGATAATAAAAAAAACCCATTTAATAAAATGGGTTTTTTGCGGTGAGTGAGGGATTCGAACCCCCGGTACCTTTCGGCACAATGGTTTTCAAGACCACCGCATTCGACCACTCTGCCAACTCACCGAATGCTTGAGTGTGCAAAAATAGAAAACTTTTTTAGTTGCAATAATTACATTTTAAAAATATCTTAATTAATTTTAAATAAATGTCATGGAAAAGCACCATAAATGGATTTAATGCCTATCTAAAAATAGAACGATCTCTTTCTGAAAATACGGTAGAAAATTACATTAGAGATATTCGAAAATTAGAAACTTATTTCAATAAATCTAATAACACAAAAATAAGCTGGGAAAGTATTAACTATAGCCACCTTCAAGAGTTTTTAACAAATGTTCACGACATTGGTCTATCTTCCAATACACAATCAAGAATTATCTCTAGCATTAAAACCTTTTTTAAATTTTTATCTATTGAAGATCTAAGAAGTGATAACCCAGCAGAGCTTTTAGAATCCCCAAAAACAGGTAGAAAACTTCCTGATACTTTATCTGTTGAAGAAATAAATTCTTTAATAAATGCTATAGATAGATCTAAACAAGAAGGAGAAAGAAACGTTGCAATAATTGAAGTACTATATGGCTGTGGATTAAGAGTTTCAGAATTAATAAATCTTAAACTATCTGAAATCTATTGGGATGAGGGATTTATTCGAGTTATTGGCAAAGGAAGTAAACAACGTTTGGTCCCTCTAGGATCTGTTGCAAAAAAACACCTTACCCTTTATTTAAATGAAATAAGAAATCAGCTTAATATTCATTCTGAAGCTTCGGATATTGTTTTTTTGAACAGAAGAGGAAACAAATTATCAAGAGTTATGATTTTCACTATCATTAAACAACTTTCTACAAAAGCTGGCATAAATAAAAATATTTCACCTCACACCTTAAGACATTCATTTGCTACCCATCTTATTGAAGGAGGGGCAGATTTAAGGGCAGTACAGGAAATGTTAGGCCACGAATCTATTACTACCACAGAAATATATACTCATTTAGACCGAAATTACCTCAGGCAAGCAATTCTTGACTTTCATCCTTTAGAAAAAAAGGATTCGCCCAACTAAATTTCAAATCTCCTATTACAACTATTAATAGAATAATGTACTGAACTAATAAAAAAATGGATGATTCATCTACAATATTTACATATCTGTATGAAAAATAACTCAAGAAAATAACCAAACTCCAAACTAGGGGGAATAAGTAACCTGTAAAAACTGCAAAAGCAATAACATAGATTATATACCAAGGATGTACAACAGCTGAAAAAAGAAAATAGATTAAAAAGACCAATGATACTTTCTTAAACAAATCCAATCTTTTAATAGTCGGTTGTTTTGAAAAGGACAAAAACAACAAAAAGCAAACAAAAACAATCGACATTAATTTACCAATAAGTGCAATTTGGTTGTAACCAGATAAATAAAATCCAATCCACCTAAATACATAATAAAAACTCGCATTAAATTCAAAACAATTGAAGTACAACAGAATACTCTCAAAAAAATTAGCGGAAAGCTCCCAGCCTGAAAAGGGTAAAAACATAACAGTACAAGCAATTAAGATCACTAGTAAAAAACGCGTAAAATTCTTTACCCCAAGATGATAAACAAAAACAGGTATTAACATTAGTGGAAGTAGTTTAACACAAATCGAAAAGGAAAAAAACACCCCACTTAAAAGGATATGTTTTGTGTTCAAAAAATAAAGGCTCATCAATAAAAAAGAAATCGCCAAACCCTCTAAATGCAGATTTCCTGTTAATTCAATAATTACAAGTGGATTTAGAATATAAATCAAACTATTTAGCTTATTTATTCCAAAACTTTTTAGCAATTTAATCATGTAAAACCAGCCCAAAACTTCAAAAAACAGAAATACAATTCTAAGAAGTAAAACATTAGCAAATAGACTTAAGCCAGAAAAATAAGAGCAAATCAAAAACAACAATTGAGCAACAGGTGGATATACAGAAAAATAATTTTCAGAATTCATTCCTTCAGAAAAAAAAGCGATTGAACTGCTTTTAAGATTAGTTAGAGCATAATTTTCTTTTTCGAAATCATTAAAATGATAATCTGCTGGCTTATGCTGGTATGGATTACTTGCCTCTATACAAACATTTCCATCCCAAGAGAATCTAAAAAAATCGTCTGAAAGATTAGGGAAGTTAAAAAACAGTGCCAAACGCAAGAAAATGGCAAAAACTAAGAGCGCGTTAAAACTAAATTGCTGTTTTTTAACAAACAGAAAATAGACAATTAGAAGGTAGCAACAAAAACAACTAAAATAAGCAGAAATAAGTTGAATCTCCTGGTCTCTAGTAACATAAAATCCAATATAAAATGTACTAATAAAAAACAATAGAAATATAAACCACAAAGCATACTTTCTATTTAACCAATGCATGTCGAATTGAATTAAAGCTTGAATATCCAGTACCAATAGCAATCATCAAAATAAAAACCAACATGAAATAGGAACTACTTTTTAAGCAGTAAAAAAGACCAAAAAAGGAATAAAGCATAAGAAGAAATTCAAAAACCAATACAGGTTTAAAAGTTACTCTATCGTAAATATTAGTTCCAACATAATCCCGATTGATAATATTAAACTTAGGGGTTCTAATAAAATCTGATTTTACACCAAAAAAACCTTGAATCACTCCAATAGAAACATACAAACCAATACCCATACAAAAGGAAAGAAAAAGAGGAAATAGGAAAACAAAATAAAGGATACTAAACAATGGTGACTTAAGATTAAAATTTGAAATAAAATATGTTAATCCAAGAAGGAAAGTAGAAATAACAAAAACCCTAGTTAGGTCTAAATAAGATTCGTAATATGAGTTATTCAAACCCATGTAAACAATCGGAACAGAAAGAACAATTAAAAGCATCATACAAACAAACATGAATGAATTAGTAAGGTGAAAAAAAGCACTTATCTTTTGAAAAAAAGTAAGCTGGTAAGATCGTAAAGTCTTCATTAAATTCTTTTTAGCACATTCCGCAGCACCCTTTGACCATCTAAATTGTTGGTTTTTTAATGCATCTATAGTAATAGGAAGCTCTGCTGGAGAATCAATTGATTTTACATAAACAAACTCCCAACCCTTTAACTGAGCTCTATAACTCAAATCAAGATCTTCAGTAAGCGTGTCACTTTGCCAGCCACCAGAATCCTCAATACATTTTTTTCTCCACACACCTGCAGTTCCGTTAAAATTGATAAAAAAACCTGCCTCACTTCTACCCTTTTGTTCTATTGAAAAATGACTATTTAAGGCAAAGGCCTGTAGTCTGGTTAACAGAGAAAATTTATCATTAATATGACTCCATCTTGTTTGAACAACTCCAACATTTTTTTTATTAAAAAAACCAATTGTAGATTTGAGAAAATCTTTCTTAGGCAGAAAATCAGCATCAAATATTGCTATAAACTCTCCTTTACTTAGAGACAATCCATTTTTAAGAGCACCCGCTTTAAAACCAATACGGGTTTCTCTAATAATATGTGAAATATTAAACCCTTTTTCCTTATAAAAAATAACCTTCTGAGCTACTATCTCACTTGTTTGATCCGTACTATCATCTAATAGCTGAATTTCTAATTTTTCTTTAGGCCAATCAATACAACAAACGGCATCAATCAATCTGTCTGCAACATATCTTTCATTGTAAATAGGTAGCTGAATGGTAACAATTGGATCGTCTAAACATTGATTTTTTTCTTCTGTCTTTAAACAACTTTTCAAGTAGAAAACAACCAAAAACAACTGATAGACACTATAAACAAAAATATAGCTCAAAGCAATTGTATATAGAATAACAACTAATAACATCAAATTTTAATTACAGCATATTTAAAAATAGAAACAATAATCTTATAACCTGCCAGAATAGTTCCTTTAAATGTGCCTGAAATTTTACTCACACCTATTCTTTGACGATAATTAACTGGAACCTCAATTATATGCATTTTTTTCTTAACAGCTTTTAATTGCATTTCAACAGTCCAACCAAATGTTTTATCCTGCATTTTAAGTTCAATAAGCCGATTAAATTTTATTGCTCTAAAGGGTCCCAAATCAGTATACTTATATCTATATATCAAATAGATAAGTGAAGTAGATAACCAATTTCCAAATCTTTGTTGAAAAGGCATAGCTTGAGGCTCCATATTTCCTAAAGACCTAGATCCTATTACCATATCTGCATTTTTTGAAACTATTGGCTCAATGACATCTTTCATTTGTGAAGGATAATCTGAATAATCACCATCAATAAAAACAACTAGATCAGGCTTTACTGATTTAGATTTTATGTAATCAACACCCTTCAAACAAGCAAAACCATATCCTCTATTTTTTTCAAATAAAACTTTTGCACCCGCTTTATTGGCAATTTCTGCTGTTTTATCTGATGAATTATTGTCAACAACAATAATTTCCCGAGTCAAATCCTTTGGAATATCAGCAATAACATTATTTATAGCACCTTGTTCATTAAAAGCCGGTATTACTACATCTACTAACAAAAATGATTATTTGTAGTTTTTAGATTCTAAATCCCAATTATATGGAACATATTCAATAGCTGGATCAATATCACTAGGAATAACTTCATTTCTTTTCATGATTTCAATCACACCTTTCTCACCTTTGAAATCCTCTTTAAACCAGCTAAAAAGCTCACTTACCTTAAGCAAATTATTCAATGAATCATAGGATGATGTAGCAACTGTAAATACATTTTCAGCATCAGACAAGTCTTGCTCAAGAGACTCTGGTTTATAATAGGCAATTGCAGGACATGACGATGCCCCACAATTCATTGTAAAATGAATTCGATAATCTAGTTTATTCAATTTAAAAGTATCTACAATTGAATTAGAATAGTTTTTACCTCTAATAATGCCATGTTCAATTTCATCTAAACTAATAGGAATTCCAGAAATAACAAGGTTAGATGATTGAAAAAAATCATCCATATTTTTGAAAGAATTTGAGTCTAACAAAATCTTATATTGTACTAATGAGTTGTAAATATTTATCCAAAAAGACAATTTTTCTTCATACGAATCCAAATCTTCATTTAATCTATCAAGATTTAATCTAGATAATGTATCTACAAAAGCATCTACAGGTTCTTCATATTTTATAGCTAAATAAAAATCCTGTGAGAAATACATAATGTTATTGGGGTAAACTAATTCAGAGGAGTCTAAAACCGATTGAAGATTAACTTCAAGCTTATTTGTTGAGTCTACACTACAAGAAAAAGTAGCTCCTATAATGCATAATACAAATGAAAAATAAACGTTAAACTTCATAATCCTCTATTGAATTACTAAGATAATAGAATATATAAGAAGATATATTTTAAAATGGATTTGTAGCCCATATTTCAAGCTCCGGAACAAAACCTCGTGAATCCATGGTTACAATACCTTGTATTGCGTGAGCGATATCCTTAGAACGTAGCTTATTAGAAACTTCTTTTCTTTCAACCCTATCTTCAGCATTAAAGGCTGTTGGCACCTCACTAGGATTAACCAACATAACACGAATGTTATGCTTTCTTAATTCATTTCTCCAGCATTGTGTTAATCCTTTAAGGGCAAACTTTGAAGAGCAATACACACTGCCACCAGCAAAACCTCTAGAAGCTGCCGTAGAACCTATATTTATAATTGTTCCTTTTTCTTGCGCTTTAAAAAACTTTACCACTTCTTGAGTAATTAAAGTAAGTCCAAATACATTTGTGGAAAAAGTTTGCTCAAAATGTGAAATTTTAACTTCAGACAACTCTCCAAAACTACCAATTCCCGCATTATTAATTAACACATCTATTCCTCCCATTGAATGAAAGGCATCTAAAATTTTGGCATCTATTGAATTGTACTTAGTAACATCTAAGTGTATTGGAATCGCTTTTATTTGCTGAGCAACCTGTTCAAGTTTATTTTTATCTCTTCCAGTAATTCCAACAATGGCTCCCTGAGAGGCAAATAAACTAGCTGTAGCTTTTCCAATACCAGAACTTCCACCAGTAATTAACACTTTAAGTCCAGAAATTTTAGTCATATTTTTTTCTGCAATTTATTAAAAATAAAAGTCAATAAATAGTACTGTAGACATAAAATACAATTCTATAAAAAACAGAAACTGATTAAAAAATTAAATATTTTTAATGTGTGCAGATTAAGCTTCATTTTTCCAACTTATTAGTTTATCTTTAAGAATAGATAAACATAAGAATAATGAAATCTTATTTAATTCGATATAAGATTATTTTCTCTTTGTTTTTCTTCTGTGTACTACCTCCTTTTTTTGCACAAAACATCCTCTTTAATGGAGGATTTGAAGAAGGTCAGGGAGATTGGTCTACATATTTTGAAACTAGCTCTGGATACAATGGTAATCTTTCAATAGTATCCAATAATGTTCATAGTGGAGATAAAGCAGCGAAAATTTCAATCACTCAAGTTTCAAACAACCCTCAAGTTTTAAAAGCTCAACTAAAAAATAATTTATTTCATATTGAAAGTGGTCACTCTTATCAGGTTTCTGTTTGGATGAAATCGAATTCGCCTGTTGATGTTCAAATTATATTAATTAAAAACACTAGTCCATGGACATGGTTAGGAGCAAAAACGGTAACCTTAACCTCTTCTTATCAGATGTTTGATTTTTACACTGGTCCATCATTTTTAACAACCGATAACGATGTAAGATTCGCTATTAGATGTGGCAACTCTGTAGCTGATATTTATGTTGATGATGTTGTAATAACCGACTGCACCTCCCCTATTAATTACACTAGTTTACACACTAGTGTTACTGGAAAAGGAACAATAGAAATTTCCAATGGTAACATTACACAAAACTGTATTGAATTCTGTAATGACCAATTTCTAAATGGCACATTAATTTCCCTTACTGCTTCTCCGGAACAAGGGTATGTTTTTGATGGCTGGTCAGGAGCTTGTTCAGGAAATGGAAATTGCCAAATCACTATGGACCAACTTAAATCTGTAGGAGCACATTTTAGCTTATTATCATCTGATAATTCTTGTTTAAACTACCGAAATCAAACCAATTGGAAAATAGCAGGATTTCAAGGAATAATTCCATATGATGGAAATATTATTGACATGACGCAGCCCCCTTACAATTGCATTGGTGACGGAATAAACAATAACTATCAATCAATTCTAAATGTCTTATCAGATGTTAAAACAATTCCAGGTTTCAACATAATTTATTTTCCAGCTGGCACCTATTATATTGAAGGTAAAGAAAGTTTTTTTATTCCCGACAACACCGTAATAAGAGGAGAATGCTCAAGCAATACAACATTAGAAATTAATTCAATCGCTGATGCTTCTCCATACACTACAAATAAAATTTTCAGAATTGAGCAAATTGGTAGTCAAAGCACAAAATTTGGCCCTGAAACTTCTTTAAAAGTTGGATTCTATTTAGGAAGTAAGGTCCTAACAATTGATGATTCAACTGTAATAAACACAGGAGATTTCATAGAAATAAGACAACATAACGATACAGTAAAAATGGCTAGTGATAGGGTTCCTTTTCAAATTTCAAACTCAACTTGGCAAAATGCCTACAATACTTTTGGAGCTGATGCAGTCGGAGAAATTGCTAGAGTTGTTGACAAAAATGGAAATAACATTATTCTCGACAGATCACTTCACCACACCTATGACCCTAAACTTTATCCAATGATAAAAAGAATTGGATTAATTGAAAATGCTGGAATTGAAAACATTAAAATTTATCGTCCTAATGGAAATAAAGACAACATGAATATAGGGATTGAAAGAGCCTATAATTGTTGGGTCAGGAATGTTGAAAGTTCTTGGGCAATGAAATGTCATGTATCCTTAGTTAGATCCTATCATTGTGAAATAAGAGATAATTACATTCATCACGCTTATGATTACGGAGGAGGTGGTCATGGTTATGGTGTTTCGGTAAACCATAGGGCAACTAGCTGTTTAATTGAACACAATGCCTTTAAAACATTAAGACATGCAATGGTTCTTAGCTATGGTCCTATCGGAAATGTGTTGGGATACAATTTCAGCACTGACAGTAATGATCCTTCAGCAAATTTTGGCCTTGGAGATATTAAAGCCGATATTTCTATACATGGTTTCTATCCGACAATGAACCTTTTTGAAGGAAATATTGTTGAATTCATTCATTCATCCGATTGGTGGGGACCAAGTGGACCTGGAAATACTTTTTACAGAAATAGAGCAACACATCAACCCTTAACAATAAGTGATAATTCACATTATCAGAATGTTATTGGAAATGAATTAACTTATAATCCAATTGGATGGGCAGATAATTTTGAAATTGAGAGCAGTGTAAATCATACTACAAAACACAGCAACAACGACCAAGGAAACATTGATGTAAATAAAATATTCACTCTAGGAGAGTCCTTATATCAAAATAACTCAAATTTTAATTATGGATTTCCTATGCCTAATATTGGACCTATTAATGGATTAAATCCCTCTGGAGATTATCCATTCAATATGCACGACAATAAAGCTAAACACAGATATGACAATTCATCAAATAAAGCTCCTTGCTTAAACTCTTGCTCATCAAATGTTTTTCCCGACACATACAGCTCTTGTGAAACATCTGTAGACTTGTATTATCCACAATCATCAAGTAACAAAATTCTATATGGTGTAATTGTAGAAGATATTCCGAACACTTATGGAGGTTTTACTGAAGGCGACCCAGAAATTTACATTAAAATATACAACAGCAATGGAACATTGGTATTTACTAGTGAAAACAATTATATAAGTGCAGATCCTGATATATACATTTCATGTGACTTTCTTCAGATCGACACTTCTGAGACCTACACAGTTCATGTATATGATGATGACGGGATAACAAGTGGAGATGATTTTTTAGGCACTGTAACTTTTCAAGGCAACAGCAATTCATCCTATTTCTATAATTATGTTTCTGGAAATCTTTTACAAATTCAACTTGTAAAAGAAAACTATACAACGCAACTAATATGGAATGATGGCTCAACAAATAATCCTATTACCATAAACCAAAGTGGAACCTATTCAGTAATAGCTATAAATAATTATGGATGTAAAAGCTCAGACACTATTGATGTAACGCTGAATCAACCACCACAAATTATTTCTGAATCAATTTCTTTTCAGGAAACCTGTGATCTTAACTCAATAAATCCATACAGTATAACAACAACTGGAGGTGTTAACATTAGTTATCAATGGTACAGCAACACTTCAAATTCATATAGTGGAGCTAACCCAATTAACGGAGCTAATAGTTCTTCTTTTCTCCCAGCACCAACAACATATGGAGATTACTATTATTTCTGCTACATTTCAGATACAAATACTTCATGTGACAATATCTACTCATCAATTGGAAATGTAAGGGTTAACGACCCAATAAGTATAACCAATCAGCCCATTGCTAATCAAATGACATGTGAAAATGGATCCGTTAATCCATTGGCTGTTAACGTATCTGGTGGCGGAACAATTACCTATCAATGGTATCAGAATACAAACAATTCTGTTGGAAATGGGAATCCAATTAGCGGAGCAACCAATTCATCTTACCTTCCATCTTCTCAAAACATAGGAACGCTATACTATTATTGTGAAATTAGTTCTAGTGGATTTAGCTGTCCAAGTACAATTTCATCAATTTCCGAAGTTGTTATTGAACCCCAAATCATCATTACTACTCAACCAATTTCTCTACAAGAGGTTTGCATAAATGACTCTTTAGTAAACCTAAACGTTTCTTGTTCAACAAACCTAGGACTTAATTACCAATGGTTTTCAAATACTACATCATCAACATCAGGTGGAAGTGCAATATTTGGGGCGAATACCAGCACATTTACCCCTTTAACAAATTCACCTGGAACTCAATATTACTATTGCGTTATAAGTAGTAATACCGTAGGATGTTTCACAACATACTCTAACATTTCTGAAATACAT
>MDTA01206791.1_pt1 | contig 19259 bp, 10 predicted proteins | sample 811151 | NCBI WGS metagenome assembly MDTA01 (sample SAMN05326648, study PRJNA326480) | marine metagenome | isolation source: seawater | place: Indian Ocean: South | collected 2010 | reverse complement strand
AAGATATTCCCTAAATCTTTGGATGCTGATTATAGTTGCTCCACTACTGGTGCTGCTACCTGCTGTACTGCAACTGATCCTAAAAAGCCGTGTTCTAATTCAGTAACTGTTAATGGGAAAGTTATATGTTGTGAAACTCTAGCTACTGTAGTTGAAAACACATTAAGAGATTTAACGGAAAATAAAACCTTAAACGGTTTGATAGACGCATTATTCAATTCATTAAAAGAAAAAGATAATTTATCTATTCCAGGAAATGAGAATAATATTATCTATGAGAATGTTCTTAGAATAATTTTACATCTTTATTTTTATTATGAGAATAGAAGATATAGTGATAATACATTAGGTGTAAATCTATGTACAGAATCAACAAATGAGAATGGTGATAGTTTTTGTACAGTAGAAGATGATCACTGTGTAAATAGTGTATCTGCTACTGATAGTAATAAAATTATATTAGAAGAACATTGTAAGAATAAAAGTGGTTCAGAATGTTTACTAGATCCTCTCTGTGAAATAAAAGGGGGTTGGAATGTATGTGATCCAGGGACTAAACTTATAGATGATAATGATTGTGTAGAGCTTCCAAATGATGAATACTCAGGAACTTATAATATTAATGGTGATCTTTTTAATTATGAAGATTTTCCTCTTCAAAATAGTGATTTAGCTGGTGATAATCAATTTGTATATTTTACAGATGATGTACAGAAGTGTTATATGGGAAATAATTTCTCTAAGAAAAATACATTTCAGAAAGATGTTGTTAAAGAATCAAGAGAGAGACCTAGTGACCAACAAAATTATAATCCTAATGAACAATTATCTTTTTCTCATCTTCCTCCTCCTAAAAAGAATGTAAATATATTTGGAACTGTTCCAAATAAGTATGAGTATCCCGAATATTATAAAAACTCAATGTGTATCTCTTGTTTTGACAAAGATATTATCAATGAAACAAACAAAAGTTTTAAAAAATCTGGATCTACAGGCACACCAGCACAACAAACTAAAGATGGAGAATTATGCGGTGTTAAGGGTTCTTTTAATATAACTAATTATAGTGAATGTAGTGATAATAACGATAAGAATAGTTGTAATAATAACGATCTTTGTATATGGGAAGAATATGATGAATTATTATCTGTTACCGGTAATGATTCTAATGATGGAATATGTATTCAAAGATGTCCTAGAACTTATTATTCTGAAAATGATGGACAATGTGTAAAAACAACTGAAAATAATTTTCCCGTTCAAACAAGTTCTATATATAAGAAATGTAAAGGATTAGGAAGAGTAGAATGTGAACAAGATAGTGAATGTAGTTTTTATAATCCTAACCCTGATTCTGTTGATGGTAGATGTTATCCAGCATCGCATACAAGATCACAAATAACAGAAGAGACACCAACAGCACAAACATTAAGAAATACTCTTGATAACCATATCTTTTCTCTTTATGATATGTTAGGTGAAACTTCATCTTTTACATATAATTCATTAAATCCAACTGATAAAATTGGTTTTACAGAAGATAATAATCTTGTATTGGATAATTTTGACATTCCTATCATGGATGATGAAGTACCTTGTTGGTATTTAGGAAAAGAATATGATTATTCAACTAAAACTTGTAGAGAATGCCCAGTAAATACCATATTCAGAATTAAAGATGATTATAGTGATGGGGAATGTGTCAATGAATTAACATATGATGAATTATTGCATACGGTTGATGATACTTTGAATGTTTACAAAAATAGTGGAAGTACATATCAGACTACAGATCCTTCAGCAGATAGTGTTGTAAGTTTCTTAAATACACATTATAAAAATAAAGTTTCTTGTAATGAGTTGTCTAAATCAAAAGATGGATTAACTAATTGGCCAGATATCGGAAAAAAATGGTATAAACCCAATTGTAATATTGAAGGAGAACCTAAAGAATGTATTTTTACTGATGTTTCTGATTCACAAAAAATAATTGAAAACTGTCTACCTAAAATAGGATGTAAAACAATAGAAGAAGATGGGAGTTTTACCTGTGTCCCCACCGAAGACAATAAAGTAGACTTGACATTAAAAGATATAGGTTACGAATATTTTAAACTATTGAATCCTGCTGATCCCACTACAATTAATGATTATATAACTAAATTCAAAACTTTGTTTAATCCAGATAAAGGATCAGGTGGAGGAGCACAAAAAAAAGATACAGATGGGAATCCTGTATTTATAAGAAACAGAAAAGATTTATGTGAATATAATGGTTCACACGGAACTTGTCAAACATGTTATGATGAAGAAACAATGACAGATAATACTCGCACTGATGATGGAAAAGGTTGTAAAGAAACGTGTAAATCAGATGAAGGTTCCAATGTGGATGATAATACTAATTTTAATGTTCCATACAAGACTATTAAAAATAAATGTAGTGCTTGGGGAGATAAATATGAAGAAAATATGAATAAATACTGGCCTTCAGTAAAATTAAATGATAATAAAGTATCACTTGATATTATTAATGATCCTGATGCTCCTGATCATCAAGGAAAAAATTATATTCTCTTTATGGATATTAAGACAAATGTTGCATTCATAGATCTTATAAGACAGTTAGAAAGACAATATCTTCCTCATGTTATATTTTCTTCTACTGGTGATGTAACCGTAACAGATACCGAAATAGATACCGAAAAGGATATCAATACAAAAGCATATATTGCTCAAAATAAGAAAGTTCGTATACCTTGGCAGCCTAAAGATGGAAGAATACTTAAAGTAGGCATATCTACTCCATTACGTAGTGATACTAGACAACTTGATGATAATCAAATAAAAAGACCTTGGAATCCTCCTAACAAATATTTCAACTTAAAAGACACAAAGGACAAACCAGTATTCCCAGATGAAAAAAATTATTATACACCAGTTGGAGGACCTTTTCCTAATACGCTCACATACAATTCAGACACACCATCTCCTCCCCAAGAAACTTGTTTCACACTATGTAATGATAATGACGCTTGTGATTTGGTTGAGATAGATGGCGGTTTGTGTAAATTTTATAATAATGTTCCAGAAGATACTAATGTCGATTTGACGGCTATATCAGATCCAGGACCAGGAACTGAACCACGATATTACAAAAAAGATTATCCAACTATCAGTAAGAGTGCTCCAGAAGATCCAATAGAAGATCCATATTTAAACACGGGGACATTCTTTTCTGGTTTGGATTTTCTTTCTAGTAATTTATGTGGGTATGGATATGTAGATAGTAACACGTTGGAACAGACCGTGGCAATACAAACTTATTTAGATAGTAAACCATTTAATTTTTACAACAAATCTGAGTATAATGTTACGAAGCCTGGAACCACTGAAGTTCCTTCTACTTCCCCCTTTAAGGGATATATTACCCAGATTAGAAAACAAGAAACCAGCGCCGCCGGAAGCTTCTGCACAACATTTGGAGTGGGTCTTTCCGACCGTGTAACATCATCATATTATTCTGATGCTTCCGTAAACACTAATGAAAAATATCTTTATACTCTAACACCTCAAACATTATTGTTAGATGAGTTATACAGTAAATATAGATATTTTTACCCTAAAAAAATAAGAGATATTTATGGGTTCGGCGAGGAAGATAGGCCCAGTATGAGCGATGATTTCGCATTCCCCCTGTCAGAACCTGGAGATATCACTGGTCAGAATATTTTCTTAATGCCTGAAAATGATATACTTTATTATCTCGATGAAACAAATAAAGATCCCGGAGCTACTAATGATGAATATGGGTTACCTATTACTGATTCTTTAGAACCATCGTTAAATCAATTAAAAGATATTAAATATATTGACCGAAGAAGATTATCTATCAAGAATGATGATTCAGAAGATCCAAGTGATAATTTTATATATCCATTACTAAATAATACAATTGCATATGATGATGATTTTAGTCCTAATTATGAAATTAATGATTCAGGCCCAACGAACGTCTTCAACTTCTTAAGTGATTCTGTTAATAATGACACACAAACTAAGAAAAAATTGTATGTAAAACAATTCGGGGATGGGATTCAAAGGGACGGGAATCAAGTAGAACTAAATATAATGACTGAAAGATTTATACATTTGAGAAATATATCAGAAACTGAACTCGAAGGTCTAACAGGGGCCGACGGAGCGGATGCTGCTCTCATACAAATCAATCCCTCTAAAAACTATATTAAATATAGGACAGTATTTGATATATTACTAAATTATTGTCCTCTTTCAGGACTCCCGGGGGTTTCTTCAACACAATCATCTATTGATGCCAATAGTCTTGATACACCCCCCTGTATTCAAATACATTATATTTATATGTATATGCAAGATACTGAAACTTCCCCAGTCGAAAAATATAGTAATTCATTGGAAGTATATTTTATAAATTATTTACTCATGAAGCATATGTTAGATTATGATGCAAATTATAATCCATACTGGATACCAGCTCCGGCTCCAGCTCCGGCTCCGGCTCCGGCTCCAGGTCCAGCTGCAGCTACGTCCACGGAATTGTTGGAGAATCCGAATCTCAACAGCGGCGGTTTTGGTAATTATGTTATAAGAAATGATATTATTAATGTATTAAAAAATGAGGATGGAACTGTTAATAATTTTTTTTCATATACTGATCTTGATCCTGATATTTTTACTGGCTTCCGCGCCGCTGAGCCACCTCCATTACACACTGATGACGTTAATTATAACATAGAAACTTTAATAAATGTTATAAACTGGATGTCAGTTTATCAAAGTAACCGTAGTGCATCTGCTAATGGTCATACTATCACATTATGGGAAACTATTTCACAATTCATACTATTTTATGGATTTTTAGATTTTTTAATCGGGGATAGAGCAGAAGAAATATTAGATGAGATAATTGTTAAAAAATGTACAGATATACCTTGTGGAACAGGAGAAAAATTACCTTATATACGTGAATTTGCAAAGACAAAAGGTATAAAATATTATGTAGATCAATTAATAGATTATACTTATGAAATGTTAAGTGAATATTTAGAAACCTCTGTATATATTGGTGATAAAAATCGTATGAATATTACTGAAACGGAACCATCTTGTAAGAAGAAAGGTGATAATATAGTCGGATGTGAAAAATATTTTTATCAAATTATTCCCTACAGAAAAGAAAAATTATACACAAACAGGAGTTTTATAGAAATAATGAAAGAAGATACTATTAATGATGAGAATGGATTAACATTAAGTATATTTATGAATGATTATATTAATGATATAATGAAAGATTTTAGAGATACAAGTCAAGATGCCATATTAAATCGGTATTCTCCATTGCGTTATCCTATTCCTGAAACATTAAATAATGAAGATACTATAACAATACCGGAAAATGGTGCTTTTATTGTGGAATTAAGTATAGGTGATACTCAGGGAGAGTGGTTATCCTTGGACGATATTTATAAAACATTTTATTTGTACATAGAATATCCTCAAGGAGAAGTTAAAAAGAGTAAACTATATTCACAATTAGTTGATTTATTTCGGTCTAATAGTATCATTATTTTAACTTCTCAAATATCACAAGCTTATCAGTCGCATACCACCGCCGCAGCCGCAGCCAGAGCCAGAGTCTTGTTTGGGAACTATACAAGCATTAGTAATACAATAATAAATACTTTAAAAAATTCTGTTAATATAGAAAAAAATGATGAAACTCAAGGCGCAGACTCAATTATTTTTAATTATGTAGAGGGAAATACCATAATGTCGATCCCGGTACCTAGATCGGTGAATTACTCTCAGGTGAATGTTGAAAATCCTAGAAAAATATCTATGAGTTTGTATACAATAGATAATTTATTATCTGAAAGTTCAGTAACACCTGATACACCCACCGATGATACACATATTAATAATTTAAACCTAGCTAATTATACACTTTTAAATAAATCCGTCGGTTTTATTCCGGGTGAGATAGCAAGTCTGGGATTAACTGAGACAGACCCACCACAAAATGTAATAGTTGCTCCAGTTAGTGGTGGCGGCAGCGCCGCTATGAATCAATCGCCCAAAAGATTATTAAACTTAACCAGATTAGATTCTAATACACCTTCAACACAGGATGAGACTAAACTTAATGATTACTACACAAAAACATCAATCCTAAATAAAATGGTAGAAATATGTAATACACCAAGTGATCCTCATCCAAGTAGTAATAGTAGTATTAGTCCTATTAACCCATCACAGAATACAGGGTTATTACAAGCGTTTTTTTATGATAATGAAACCAATGTGTTCAATACATTAACAAATAAAGGTAAATATTTTTCTAATATCACAAAGAATGATATAGAATGTGTAAAATTAAAAGATTTATATGATACTTCAAATCAAGATGATACAGGGTTGGATACTTTTTTCCCCGGGACTTGCACTGCGCGAGATCCTTCAAATGCGGGAGCTGTTCAAGCTTGCACTGCCGTGACAGAATTGGACACTCGCTATGCTTGCGAAAGAGCGAGTTTGCCACAGGCGGATGGGACACCGGCGGATGGGACACAAAGTCTCTGTATTTACACCCCTAATTTTACTATAAACGATTATTGTCAAATAGTTGATCCTCAATGTCAAGATAATGGTGATGTCACCAAATGTAGTTTCGTTCAAACCGACTCTTCACATGTAATTTATAGGGGAGATCATACTAATACTAGTGAACAAAGTCAATATTACATTTTCACTTCTTTACAGAATATAACCAGTAAAATTAATAATTTAGTATATAATATTTATGATTATGTTCAAGAATCATCATATCAAGATACAGGGTTGGATACTTTCGGAGCGACTTGCACTGCCCCAGAATCTTTAATTTTGGAGGATGATGCCTGTGCTGGCGTGACAGAATTGGACACCCCTGATGTTTGCGAAAGTACGAGTGTGACTTCTGATTCAGGATCAACCGGAGCTCCAGTGTCCTGTATTTACACCCCTCCTGTCTCGGATGATGATATAAATGATACTATAAACGATTATTGTAAAAATAATTGTCAGAGAATTATTCCAGATACTTCAGAATACAAATCGAACGAAGATGAAACTTTCAATAAACCCTTTACAGATACTGATTTTAGCTTAAGTAAAGATACATATGATACATATAATAATAATGAACTAACATATATTGATTATACAAAGGAGGGAGAAACTCCATACATTATTAATGAGCACAATTTAAATAATTACAAAAATTATGATGTATCTGAAAATATTTTTACTAATATATATTCATATAACGCAAATAATTGTAAAAGAATTGATGGCTGTGATGTAGATAATATAAAAGTATTTGATGTGCAACATTCGGATACGACATCGCCATCTCCTATCAGTGTAAGTGGATTAGAACATATTGAGAGAGTATGGCCTAGAACTCCTACTGCAAGTGGAGGGTCTTCTGATTATGATCACAAAGATATTTACAAATGTTCTAGATATTGCGCTATAAATGAAACCTGTGAGTCTATCCCTGATGCAGTAGAAGGCACTGATGGCACAGGCGGATTTTTAAGATATATAACTGATAATTCACCCGATCCCGATCCCACTGATTATAATAATAATGAATCGGGTCCTCTAGGAAGAGCTAATCCTAAGTTTGATAATATATTCTCACAAACAAATATGGCGAATAATATAAAACCGGGTTATTGTCCTCCATTTACAAAATCTGAAGGCGGTAAATGTGTGTATTATACGGATGGTAAAGTTTACGATTACAATGGGGGTGAGGTTTCTCCTCAGCTTATGCAATCTACAACAGAGGATACTCCCTTATTCCAAATATCAGAAACTTGTCATCTACAACCTACAATATTCCAAGAAAATATAGAACTGTTTCATGCGTGTGAAGAATGGTATTTACAACCTACAAACAATCCTGACAAACCCGGTCAGAATAATTTGGATAAATGTATGAGTGATATATCTCAGGGAGGAAATACAATGAATAATAAAAAATATTCAATTCCTGATCTAAAATTAAAAGTAGAAAAGAATAATGATATTGTCTTTGAAAATAGAACTAAAATTAATGAAAGATTTGCTTCTGGAGGAACAGAATCTTGTCAAATAAATGATCAAGGCTCAGAGTCTAATGGAAAATCCTGTTTTAACTTTGTTACAGACTATATAGTAAGAGAAAATTATTACAAAACTTATAAAGAGAATAATATAGATAATGAAGGATTACAGAAATTAAATGAGTATCATATCGGTCCGAGAAGTCATAATGGAGAGTATGTTGAGAATAATCCAATACATAATTCAAAAATAGGTATTAATCCTCCATCTCCATTAGAACCACACTTAGGGGGGGATTATGTCGCGAAAGATTTCATTGGAAAATATGAATATGCTAAATATGTAAATCCTAATGATATATTTGATTCTGATGGTATTACATATGATGATGATATTAATACATATAAAACTGATAAATTACAGCCTATGTATGAACAACCCGATAATACACCCCCGGCGGATAGTTTATATAGAAATATAAATAGATACATAAACGAGGGTGAGTGTGCCACTACAGAAGGAACACCAAATAACTGGCCATTCTTAGGCTTTATCTCTCCCTCAAATCCTCCTGGGTCACCGAGCTCCGGTGGTCAATAATTAATAATTAATATTTCTTACTAATTCACTGAATCTGTTATATGCCTCTTCTTGAGTGATTCTTGCACCTTCATTAAAAAATGTTTCTCTAGTCATATCTTTAAAGAGTGTTATAAATGGTTTGATACTAGGATCTTCTAGATATTCACCTATACTATCTAAAGTTAATTCTGATAAATATAGATCATTGTAAAATGCTTTTGGAATAATATAACCGAGAGAATATACATCAAGTGTTTTTAATATATTTTTCTTATCAACTTTAACATCTTTTAAGAACTCGGTAATCTTATGTATAATATTTTCTCTTTTAAAAAAGATTTGATGAATATCTAAATATTCATTAAAATTTCTTTTTGTATCATTATTTAAATAAGCGTTTCTATCTATTGTTTCTTGATTTTTATTAGTATGAGTATAAACAAAATCTATGGGATATGGTGTATATATTCTATCATCAAAATATTGGTCATTAGACCTTTTAGAATATTCTTCTTTATCATTCATTTTGTAAGCTAATCCAAAATCTATCAGTTTAAAACTTCTACCATCAAGAACAACGTTTCCACGTTTTATATCACTATGTGTTATACCGTTATTTTTTAAAGCTTTTATTCCTTCAAATAAAGGCAACATTCTTTTCATAGTTTTAAGAAAAAATCTAATAAAATCATTTTTATTTTTTATTCTTTTCATTTTTATTTCAAATACTTTCTCCATTGATTTTCCACCATATTTACCTATTAACATAGCACTGCGTTTATTGAATTGATCAACTGTTAAACCACTTTTTTTAAGACATTCAGCTACTTTTTTATCGTGTTTATATATTTCTCTATAACTGTGTGGTCTACATATTCTCTTCCATAATACACACCAATTAGTATGAGCTTTTATTTTGTAGATAAGTTTATTAAGTTCAAACTCCGACTTTGCTTCTGTTACAGCTTTTTTATGAAAAAATATCTTGGAGATATATTTTTCTCCCTTTTTACCCTTTTTACCTAAAGTGCTTGATTTGCATGGGAACTCCACATTAAAAACACACCCATATGCTCCTTTCCCTATTAAATCACCACCTTTCTTTAAAGTTTTCATGGTGTATATTATTAGACAATATTTTTATCTAATATATATGTAAGTAAATATGGGAGAATGTGAAATTACTATCTCTAATTTTTATCCTAATTATAGTTTTAATCTTAATAATGATGATAATATATTAGACCCCACTTTATCAGATAATTATGTAAGCAATAATATTGAAAGTAATATAGGAGAGGGAGATGAAAAACAAAATATTCTTTCTCACGAAAGATGTTATTTACAGGGTAATCTTTATGATGGAGATCAAGTATATACAGAGGATAACTTCTATAAATCCAGTTCTATGATTGAAGATATTGAATCTTATGCAACTACGGGTGATCCAAGAAATGGAAATGTTTGTGGTCAGGGGCAATACATATATACTGATATAAATCCATCTACTGGTGAGACAATTGAAGAATGTCAAACTTGTGGGACGCCTCCACCCGGTAAGGAAAACTTAGATTACAATATTACTACAAGTATAATAACCGACAACATAGAATATCCCTCTGAAGAATTAAGTGTAAGTGAAGATAATGGGGATATAACTAACTTAGGGAGTATATCAACCAGAGGTAGAAAAGATTATGAACAAGATTATACAATGTATCGTTATGGTATAGCGAATCAAGAAGTATTAGAAGAAGTTACGAAAGACGATGGAGTGCTACAACCTAACTTTGATATAACAGATAGAGCCAAAGCAATTTTTGCAGAACACGGGTATGATGGGATTCCAAATAATAAACTTAAAAGAGAAACTTTTCTTGATGTTCAGAAACAGTGTTCTCCACTAATTAGTGATTGGTTTCCTAGTCAGCACGGTAGAAATATTGAAAGGAGAAGAACAGAAATATTTGATACAAATACTATTCAATATGCAAATACACCTACAAGAAGAGCAACCGATTTATTACAAGGAGATCCTATAGATATTCACGATTTTTTTAATCGTGAATATAATAGTCTTCCTGAATTAGATGGATTGGAAGAGCATAGAATTACTAGAGAAATGTTAACTGAAAATTCTCCTAATTCTATTATTAATAATATACGTATTTTAGATATTGGACCTCCTATAACAAATGAACAAACTTCAACAGAGGCTTATATTGGTAAACTTAAAAGTTGTAATGTTGCGGATGTTGAGAATCCCTTAAAATGTGTACAAATAGGTACAGATGCAGAATCACATTATTACAAAACTATTCCTGAAGAATTAGCGAGAGCTTGGATCGCTAAAAAGCTGGATAGTATAAGAAGAGCAGCTCCCTTGACACAGGATGGGAATATAGCTAGCTTATATGGTGATTTGAATAATATGTTTTCCAATGTAGATCCTCAAATAGAAGAGTGTATAAATGATATAGTAGGTATAGATGGTGATTCACAAGAAATGATTGCGAATATTGAAAGAGCTAATGGAGACTTTACAAAATTTACAGATAGAGAAATCCAATATTTAAGAAGAAAAATAGTGATGTTTATTCATTCACCGGATGAAAGAGTTAGAGAATGTATAGATATGATGTATATGAACTCATCTCAAAATCTATGCACTGAGGGTTTATACAATAAGACTTTGAAGATTCTTACTGTATTATTTTCTCTTTTAAGTGTAAATATAAATTTGAGTGATATAGAAACTAATGATTTAAAATACAATAGTGTTATGAATTTCATAGATAGTTTAGGAGATTTATTTCCTAGAGCCATTGAAAAAATAATAGGAATTGTACAAGATTTAGAGAAAGATTTATGTAATACAAGTAATAAGAGCGATATAATTGTAAATCTTTATGATGATCTTATAAATAAGAACAGAAAATATAATATTGAAATGGGTATATTTGGTCAACTCTTTTCATTAGATGATAATCAATTTTCACGAATAGTTGATACTTATAATATGATTTCTCCGGTTTTAGGAAGATTATTTGGTCCTACAGTTCAGAGTTAATTAATATATCAAATACTTAAAAACTCATTGCTATTTATATTTGTAAATAGTCAAAAAGAGACAATGGATATTCTCAAATGGCAGAATACAGATAGGAATGATTTTGCGAAGTTTATAAGAGATATTTCAACTAATAAAAATAATATTAAACATATGCTTGAAGATTATGAAAATGAAAGAGTTAAAACTATTAAAAAGAGTAATAAGAAACAGATTAAGAAAAAGAAAGACTTGATAATTGAAGAAAATATGAAAAAGAAATATAAAGAGTCTATATCCAATGATTTTAAAAAGATTGATTATTTTATAGATAATCTTGTAGATGATAATATTTACAAGAATATCTCAAACCTTAAAACTGAGGAAGGAATACTAGAATATAAGTTTCGTTTACTGAAATACTTTTGGTCTGATAAGAAAAAGTATATGCAACACATTATGAATCTTTATTTCAGTCTTCACAGGGTAAAAACTGATAATGAAGAATATAAAAAGATCATAAAAAAGTTTGAGAAAAAACTGGATGATTATGATTATAAATTGTATATGATGAAAGAGTTAAGTCATATGCTTCCACCACTGAATCTATGGGATAGGAGAAAGAAAACTTTAGATGAATGGCAGCTAAAAACTATTGATCTTATGAAAAAGAATAAATCAGTAATAGTGAAAGCACCAACATCTTCGGGAAAGAGTTTTGTGGGTTATTGTGCTGGAGTATTATTTTCAAGAGTTCTTTATGTTTGTCCAGCTAAACCTATAGCTTATCAGGTTGGAGCCAGTTTTATCAATATGGGATATAAGGTATGTTTTCTTCTTAATCCTGGAGAAATACTATCATATGATGATAAGACTAATATTTTTATTGGGACTCCCGAAATAATTGAAGATTATTATAGTAATACGAATATTAGATATGATTTTGCTGTTTTTGATGAGATTCATAATCTTAATAAACAGGATGATGGACATATTTATGAAAATCTTTTAAAATACTATGATTGTAATTTTCTTGCTCTCAGTGCCACTATGAATAATATAGAAGAGTTTAGAGATAAACTTTTGAAGATTCATCCTCGAAAAAAGATAGAAATTATAGAATATGATAAAAGATTTATTAATGTTCAAAAATGGATATATAATAGTAATAATCTAAGTATTCTTCATCCTCTATGTTCAACTGAGTTAAATGATTTGAACGATGAGTTTATTAAGAAAAATCATCAATTTACACCAAAAGATTCAGCTTTACTTTGGGAAAAGTTTGAAGAAGTATTTGAAGATAATGATAAAGAAGAATTAATTGAGGATTTATCTCCAGATAATTTTTTTAAAGATGATAGTATACTAACATTGGACAATACATATGACTATGAAAATATTATGAAAAATACATTAGTAACTTTTAGGAAAAAAGAACCTGAACTTATACAAAAAGTCTTAAAATCTTTCAGTGGTCCTCAGAAATTAAGTAGTGAAAATAATATTTTACATTTTTTGAAAGAATGTAAAGAAAAAGAGTTTCTCCCTATGATTATTTTTAATACATCTACAAATACTTGTATGGATATATTTTATGATATTTTTAATCTTATTGAAAAAGACGAAAAAGAAAATTATCCTTATTATAATGAGATATTAGAGAAGAAGAATGAATTATTTAAGAAATATGTGGAACAGAGGAGAACATTCTCAGAAAAAATAAAGATTTCTAAGAGTAATGATCCAGTGAATGAAAAAAGAGAAAAATTAGAAAATTATGATAAAAAAGAAAAGAGTAAATATATTAGTGAAGTATTATCAATCTATGATAGTATAATAGTTCATCTTAAGAAGGATGAATATTATGAACAACGTAGAAAGAATCTTTTAAAAGAAAAGAATGATTTTATGAAATCTCCTGATTTCTGTTATATAGATATCTTTCAAAAACACCCCGATTATTGTTTTTCTCCGAAAGAATCTATGTCAGGTGCTAAGATTCGCGATATTAGAAAGGAAATATTGAAGACATTGGGTATAAAAATATCATATGAACATCCTTTATTTCAGCTTTTGAAAAGAGGTATAGGAATATATACAGAAGATATGCCCGATGAATACAAATGGATTCTTCAAAAATTAATGACAGATAGAGATATAGGAATAGTTATTTCTGATAGAACTCTTTGTTTAGGAATAGATTTACCCATTCTAACAACTTGTATTATGGGATATAAAGATTCTAAATATTTCTCGAAAGATGATTTTCTTCAAATGAGTGGACGCGCAGGTAGGAGAGGTTTAGATGTTAAAGGGAATACAATTTTTTATGATGTAGATTACAGAACAATCCTTAATAGTGAAAATCCGTGTATTCAAGGGAATCCTAAGCCAGTTAAGAATAGATATAAATGTTGTACAAAAGATGTATCACATATTTTTAAGAATTATATTCATAGTGATAAAAATATAGATGATAATGATTATGTATTAACTGAATATCCACAAATTCAGTGGTTGTGCAGAAATAAAGATACTATAGATACATTTTTAAAAAAGATAGAAAGTATTAATCGGAATATATTCTTGAAAGAATTAAATGATCCTCATATTTATATTCTATCACTATTAACAGAAGATGAAGATTTCATAAAGTCTTACAAGAATAACAGAGTTAATGATATGAAAACTACTAAAGAAATAAATATAATCATAACAAAGATATACAATTATCTCAAAGATAAGAAATATAATTATATCAAAACTGTTCTAAAAGATATTTTTGAGAAAACTAAAAAGCTAATCTTGAATCATTATAAACTGAACTGATATAATTGACTGAAGATCATAAATGAATATGTTTTATATATATTTTATATATTATATAATAGTAATATGAAAATAGATGATTATATAGATTTTGAGATAGTATACTATGCACTATGTTTTATCATATTTTATAATTATGTTTTTGAAAATGATAAAATATATATCTATATGTAAATGATATTAAGAATAGTATTATCAATATTAGTTGGATTATTTATTGGTTCATTATTTTTCAATAGTATTAATAGGATAGTTAATATTTAATATACGTTTATAAAGATTAAATTAATTATGAATAGTTACTATAGATTTATGGAAACATCTTTAGATATGCTTAAGAACTCTACAATTTCTGAGGAAGATTCAAGACTTGTAGATTCCATTTTAAATGAGTTAAATAGTAATGATAAAGAACCTCAACATTTAACTCAGCCTCCACAGAGACCACAGCAACCACAGCTAGCGCAGCAACCACAGCTTGCGCAGCAGCAACCACAGCTAGCGCAGCAACCACAGCTAGCGCAGCAGCAACCACAGCTCGCGCAGCAACCTCAGCTAGCGCAGCAGCAGCCTCAGCTCGCGCAGCAACCTCAGCTAGCGCAGCAACCTCAGCTAGCACAGCAGCAACCACAGCAAGCGCAGCAACAACAAGCGCCACTAAGTAACGGTACTAAAATACCACCTCCTCCGAACCTTACACAAGATCAGTTTAATAATCTTCCACCAGAAAAAAAACAAATGTATCTTAATCACAAACAACAGTATATGGCGCAAAATAGACCAACTATAGTTGGCAACACAGATAATATCTCAATTTTAGATGATTTAAAGAATAAATCAACACTTTTACTACTTGTATTTGTTCTTCTTATAATGATTCAATCATATCCTATGAATTATATTCTCTCTATATCACCTGAAACATTTTTCAGTGAAGCAGGAGAGTGTAATTTATCGGGAGTTGTTATAAAATCATTTATTGTTTGTGTAATTTATTATGTTGTTACTAAACATCTATTTTAAGATTTCTTGAACATCTAATTCTTTTTCTATTTTCTTAAAACATTTATTAATTGTGACTTCTGATATTTTACAAATATCTGCTAAAACCTTTTTATCTTTTTGTATATTTTTATGTTTAAGATATAAATATATACATCCTGCTGCCATAGAGGGAGGAGTATTTTCACATACAAGATTTTTTTCTTTACATTCATTTGCTATTCTTTTAATGGAATCAATATCAGCTTTGTTTAGTTCTAATTTTGAACAGAATCTATCAAGGAAATCTTCAACCCCAACAGTTTTATAGGTATTTACTCTACTCATATTTTTATTCTGATACATTATTTCTTTAAAAGATTTACAACCTTTTGTTAGAATGGTATTCTTTATTTGAAATATTTCAGCTATTTCATTCACACTTCTTCCTACTTTACAATCAACGCATGCGAAATACACACACGCCGCGATCAAACCAATACGATTACCTCCTCTTGATATTTTTTTCTCTGAAATAATATTGTATAAACTATGTGCTTCCTTTGTAATTATAGGTGGTAATCCCGCATTATTACATTTTTCTGTAATATCTTGAAATACTTTTAGTAAACTACGTTCTTTATATGGTATTCCGTTCCATTTTTGAAATCTTCTTATCTTATTCATATTAGATCCTCCTCCTCTACCAGATACAGTTGTCCCCATAGAAGAATGAGGAAGTAGAACATTTGTAGGCATTCCACATCTTGTAGGATTAGAGCTTTTACTATCACCACTCCCATAATATCTCCATTCAGGTCCGTCAATAATATTTGTAACTACATTGTTACATATTTTACATATTAAAACACCATTACCCATCTGTTGATTTTTTATTAAAGAACAACAGGTTTCTTCTTTTGTTTCTTCTTCATCATTTTGTCGGTTTAATTCTGATAGATTGGAAAAATATATATCCAAGTCTCCTTCCATACTTTCAATTAGTAATGTTTTGTTTGTTTTTAAATAGTTTTATCAAATTTTTAATATAATGTTTTGTTGTGAGTTAATTTCTGGATTATGGATAGGAGATACAGATATTATGCATTCTAAGAAGTTTTTAGAAGAAAATGATATAAAAATAATAATTAATTTCACTATAGATATAGGTTTCCCTGAGAATAGCGAAATTAAGAATATAAGAATACCTGTATCTGAGCAATTAAAATATTCAAATGATGTTATAAAACTAAATACATATCTTAAAGATTTATTAAATCTTATAAAAAACAATACAGATAAGAATAATATATTACTTAGTTGTTATGATGGAAAGAGTGTTTCACCATTGATTGTAGCTCTTTATATTATAAAAAATACATCCGTATCAAAGGATACAGTTAGACAACTAATACAATCAAAGTGTAAAGATATATCTTTAGATTATGAGTTATCAGTATTTGATATTTGATGAATTATGTATTGAGGTTTGATGAATTATATACTGAGGTTTGATGAATTATATACTGAGGTTTGATGAATTATATACTGAAGTATACGTTTCTTATTTTCTTCTCTAAGCAAATTAATGTGATCTTCAATACTGGTGACACCTTCATACCAAGATAAAACTTTACCATCTTTATTTCTTTGAGGTTTTTGTTCATTTATTCTTCCGAACTCTAAAAATCCCTTTTCTTCTAAAATATTAAAATGTCTTAAACATAGATCATCTCTCTTACATTTATTCTTACATCTACCTTCAAAATGATCATTCCATAATCTTGCTTGACATCTTTTACTTGATTCTATATCTCTGTTATCATCTCTATAATGATTCTTTAGAGAAATCTTAAGATTTATTTTTGATGTCTTTTCCTCTATTTTCTTTTTTATAATTATATCTAAATCTTCTTTATCATAATCTTTAAAATGTTCTTTTAAATCTGAAAAGAGTTTTTTTTGGATTAAATCCATTATAGTATGGTATATATAGTATATTTACTTATCAAATTTTCTTAAACATTTATGTATAATTGATTTTACCAAATTATGCGATATTTCTCTTATTTCTTTATCTTTTTCATAATCATATATTATCTTTTTATTGGATGTTAATATTTTCTCTAATAGATCTTGATCTATATCTTTCTTGTAGTATATTTCTAAAGCATTTTTATAGGCTTTCTTCCTATGATCAATATCATTAATTCTCTTTAATTTGTAGGGAACTGCAATTAATTTAAATGTTTCTTCAATCATATATAAAATATATTTTTGCTTTTTTATTGTTTTTATACGTATTCAGTGATGAAAAGAATAAATATAAATCTTTATTCTTAGTTTCCAAGAAATGACTATGTAAAATTGTATCTTTATAGATGAGTGGAAGGCAATCAGGATATTCTTTTAATATGTAATTATTAAGATTGTTAATAGCAACTATATCATTTTTATTCTTTAAGACAATCTTTTCATTGAACTGCTCATAGTCATTTTTATTTATCTTAAAGGGGACTCCTATTAATTCAATGCTGTTGTAAAGATAATAAATCTTATCTATATATTCTCTTTTATTTTTAAGTTTTATCTTTTTGAATCTTATATTCTCTGTATTTATAGAATTAGGAATTATATAATTCATATAAGTCTTTAATAAAAGACTTGATAAAAATATTATAATATAATCTGATGATACATTTATCTGAATTAAAAGTAAATACTATAGTTTATTCATATAATAATAATTTTTCTCAAGTATTTAAAGATACAATCTTTAAAAGTAAGGAAATAAATAAGTTTAATTATAAAACATATAATGAATATTTTTTATTCAATTCTTTAGAAATTAAAAAGCATTTTGATGAGTTCTTTAGATTCTTAAAAGAACTCATCAATATTGAATCTGTTAATGAAAAAGAAATTATAATTATCAAAGATTTTCATGAACTTAATACAATTCAACAAAATACTTTAAAATCATTCTTTAATAAGAGAATCTTTGTACTGTTAACTAATAAATATAGTATGATAAATAGAAATATATTATCGTATTTTGTAACACTGAGACTAGTCAGAACTCCTGAAAAAGATAATAACTTAAAAGAACTCCTTTTTACTAAGTTCTTAAAGAGTATTGTAGAGAAAGATATAGAAAAGAAAAAAGATGTATGTTATCAATTACAACAATCGGGTTTAGATATGAATGAGTTCTTTAGAGATATATGTTCTCATATAATATGTAATCTTGTTATAACTATTTCTGTAAAGTGTAAGATAATTAGGATTTTTGAAGAATATGAAAGATATTATCAAAAATCTTATAAAGATTTAATAGTTCTTGAAGGATTATTAATCAAATTAAGTTATGAACTTAAAGATTTTATTCACTGTCTCTGAACGATGAGGAAAAGGGTGAGGCAGATGAAAAGCTCCATGCAGCCCTCAAGGGTGAAGACGTAACCCTGGAAACCAATGAGGAGGAGGTAGACAATCGGCATCGAAAGAAGCTTGTTGACCGGTGCGAGGGCACGGGACTTAAGTCTAGTGCCGAGGACCTGATCAATCGGGGCTAAGTACAGAACAACTAAGACAGCGAAAAGCGTGCACATTTCCTTCTTGGAACCTTTGACCATGCTTGCGAAACTCATATTTTATATATTAGATTAGAAAATAATTT
>MDTA01176657.1_pt1 | contig 19259 bp, 16 predicted proteins | sample 811151 | NCBI WGS metagenome assembly MDTA01 (sample SAMN05326648, study PRJNA326480) | marine metagenome | isolation source: seawater | place: Indian Ocean: South | collected 2010 | reverse complement strand
TCTCGGGCTGCCGAAATACCTCATGCGTGGACAGGTGAGGGTGGGTGCCTGTTGGGTCGGCCAGCGTCGTAATGGAGATACCCGTAGCAACCAAGCCGGTGGTGAGCATGCTCGTAATAAAGATGTTGCCTGCTTGTCGATGCAGTACACCGCCTTTCTTGCCGGCAATGGGAATCCAAACAGAAATGAGTCCGACCGTGCCGGTGATGATGTGCATGATCACCAGCGATTCGAAGATGCCATGGGTCGACAGGGTCATATCCGGCCTCCATACTGTGCGTAGTGTCAATACTATTGGATAGTTTTCGTGGATGAAACACTTTACATACCACCAAAGCCCCACTCGCTTCCAGCGGTTGTCGCGTTAATCCGCTCGCTTTGGAAGGGTGATGGCAACTTGTTAGAGCTGTTACCTGCCGCGGCCTATCACTTTGAGGTGGGTCATCTGGGACGTTCTCGCCGCGGTACCGTGCTCTTCAACCGGCCCTCAGCAGTGAAGGAAATCATGCGCGACGCCCAAGGCGTATTTCCCAAGAGTGACCTTATGGTCGGTGCCCTTGATCCACTCATTGGTGAAAGCATGTTTGTCACCGATGGACCGAAATGGCGTCGGCAACGCGCAATGATTGATCCTGCTTTCAGTCTGATGCGGCTGAATGTGGCTTATGGTGCCATGTGCGCCGCGACCGATGATCATGTCGCCGCTATAGATCAGCTAGCTACGGGCGATACGCCATTTTCCCTTGACCTGGCTATGAGCCATCTCACAGCCGATGTAATCTGCCGGACTGTCTTCTCTACACCGCTAGCATCCGACGTTGCTAAAGAGGTATTTGACGATTTCACGCTCTTTGAGAAGTCTGTGGCTCAGGTCGATATTTTAGGGATGATCCTAAAGCCCGCATGGTCTGAAACAAAGCAAACGCCAGAGGTCCTTGCTGCCTGTGAGCGTATTCGTCATCACATTGGTGCGCTCATCGATACCCATTTGGAAGCCGAGGCCGGTGAATATAACGACATTGCATCGGCAGTCATTGAGGCGAAAGACAAAGACACAGGTTTGCCATTTACCCGCGACGAGCTCATTGATCAGTTGGGTGTGTTCTTCCTTGCTGGCCATGAGACCACTGCGAGTGCGTTGACATGGGTGTTCTATATTTTGGCGGAGCGTCCCGAGTGGCTTGCGCGGCTGCGGGAAGAAATCGATCCCGTGATGGGCGATGGGCAGCTCACGTTCGAAGACACAAAAAAACTGCCTTTGACGCGTGCATTTTTTAAAGAAGCCTTGCGCCTGTATCCCCCGATTACTTTCGTGCCGAGAGTGGCTTTGGAAAAAGTGGAAATCGAAGGTAAGAAGTTGCCGCGTGGGGCCTTAGTCATGATTGCTCCCTGGACGCTGCAGCGGCACAGCAAATACTGGGATGAACCTCATGCGTTTATTCCCGAACGATTCTTACCTGAGAATGAAAAAACGCTGAATACAGGCGCGTATATCCCGTTTGGGCAAGGGCCGCACATTTGTGTTGGTGCCGGTTTTGCTCAGGTAGAGAGTTTGCTAATTATGTCCCAGCTGATCAGCCGCTTTGACTTCGAACTACTTCCCGATCAGACCGTTGTGCCCGCGGCGCGTTTGACGACGAGGCCTGCGGAACAGGTCATGATGCGAGTGCGGCATCGCGCGTAAGCTGTGACTCACTTAGGGCTCGGGTAAGCTTCTCGTCAAACTGCTCCACTTGGCCCTCGCAGGCCATCAATGCTGATGTGTCAAGCAACGTGCAAAGGTATCCATTGTCATCTTGCTTGATGACACAGGGTAGCGGGGTAGGGAGTTGAGCGAGCATCTCATCGGAGACTTCGTTACGGTGAAGCCACTCCACTTCGGGTCGATCCTCACAATAGCTGCGCCATGCCCGTTTGCCGAACGGGCTTAAACCGTGTGTGATGTCGCAAAGAGCACAGCTTCGTGTGCCCGTCAGCTTGCCGACGGCGTAAGCCAGTTCGCCGATGACCGAGAGATCAGCATCGTAAATCGCCAGAATTCGTCCATGCATGAAGACGTTACGCGCGCCTTAATGTGTCAGATCGCAGGTCTGGGCCGTCATGACTCCACCCAGGAGCCTTTACTATGTAGTTGAGCTTATCTCGCCAGCGCTCTGCGCGCCGCACGTCCCGCCACATCGATCCGTATTCCCCAAAGGCCACCTTCAGCACTTTGTGAGTTTCAATATTTTTGGTGAGGCCGTATTTGACTGGCTCCTCAGGAATCTCCTCCGAAAATGTGCCAAATAGGCGATCCCAAATGATGAGCGTGGCACCATGATTTCGGTCCAGATAGCGCACATTAGACCCGTGGTGGACCCGATGATGCGACGGGGTGTTGAAGATAAATTCAATCCATCGCGGGAATTTGTAAAAGGCTTCGGTATGTAGCCAGTACTGATAAATGAGACTGACGCTTAGCATGGTGACGATCATGGCCGGGTGGTAGCCAAGTAGCGCCAATGGCACCCAGAACGGGTATTTGAGGATGCGCTCGCCGACGCCCTGGCGTAATGCTGTTCCAAGGTTGTAATACTGGGAGCTGTGATGCGATACGTGCCCTGCCCAGAGGAGCCGAATTTCATGATTGCCTCTGTGAAAGCTGTAATAGGTGAGGTCGTCAAGGAAAAACAACAGAACCCACCAATACCAACTGGTATCAATGACACCTTTAAGAGGGGAGACAGAGTAGGCGACAAACATGAGTGAAATCCCAAGAAACTTGGGGATGAGATCGACGAAAACTGTCAACAGCATGACTCGCATGCTGGTCCAGAAGTCGACTGACTCGTAGTGTTGGGTATGGCTTCGATAGGCCCAAATGACCTCGATAAACAGTGCCCCAAAGAAAAAGGGCAGGGCCATCATGACCCAGTCATCCTGCATTACCGCTAACACATCATTCATGATCTGTGCTCCCAGAGTGCCCGTGTGTTTGTTTTATAAGGCGTTTGCGATTGCATAGAGTGTAGCCGAATTATTACAGTCAAGGTGGTTAACAAGCGGCCGTTAGTGACTGGCCGTCCCGACAATAACAACGTTAAGGAGGAGACCATCATGGCAGACCTACTCGCTATGTCCGCAGACATTATCGATGGGCGTGTTGCACCCAACGAATTGGGCCCCTTAAACCGCATTAACCACCAACTATCCGAACTGGCCAACGACCTGGCTGTGGTAGAGGCATTTTCGCACTGTATTGTCTTCAAGACCGATGATGGTCTGGTGACCTTTGACACCTCAAATGAGCACGGCGGGAAAAAGTGTGTCAGCGCAATTCAGTCGTGGACACATGACCCTTTCAATACCGTTGTCTTTACGCATGGACACATTGATCACGTGGGTGGCTGTGGCGCGTTTTGCGAGGCTTACGAAGGTCGTAAGCCGACGATTGTGGGTCACGAGAACGTCGCCGCGCGTTTCGATCGTTATCGAATGACGAACGGCTATAACCATGTCATTAACGAGCGCCAGTTTGGACAGTTCAAACGGCGGGGATACGACCTGGCGGGAGCATCGCACTTTCTTCCCTTAGCAACGCCCAACCCCGACGTGACCTACAGTAAAAACTTAAGGCTTTCTGTGGGGGGGCTGGAGATTGAATTGAATCATGCGCGGGGAGAGACCGACGATCACACCTGGGCATGGATCCCTAAACACAAGGCGATTTGTGCTGGAGATTTCTTCATCTGGGCATTTCCCAATGCTGGAAACCCCCAAAAAGCGCAGCGCTATCCCAGAGAGTGGGCGGCTGCATTGCGGGATATGGCGTCGCGCAGTGCCGAGCTTTTCCTACCAGCCCACGGGTTGCCCATTTGCGGCAAGGACCGAATCCGGCGTGTGCTTAATGAGGTGGCTGAGGTACTGGAAACAATGGTTGAGCAAACCATTGATCTCATGAATCAGGGCGCGTCCCTCAACGACATTATCCACTCGGTGTCCGTGAGATCGGAGCTTCTTGAGAAACCTTACTTGGGTCCCACTTATGACGAGCCAGAGTTCGTTGTGAGGAATATCTGGCGTCTTTATGGAGGGTGGTATAACGGTAATCCGGCACAGCTGAAGCCTGCCCCCGATGCGCTAGTGGCGAGCGAATTGGCCAGTCTTTCAGGTGGCGCGTTGAAGCTGGCAGAACGGGCTCGTGAATTGGCCGAGACCGATGCGCGACTGGCGTGTCACCTCGCCGAATTTGCAATGCAGGCAGAGCCCGACAACACGGCGGTCCATGCGCTACGAGCCGAGGTTTATCAACGGCGTCGCGAGGGCGAGACGTCACTTATGGCCAAGGGTATCTTCGGCTCGGCCGCCAATCAGTCAAAGCAGCAGTTGGATAGCGATTAGGTTTGAGCGGGGCTCGCGGGTATCTGTCGACGCCAAGCACCACCCTTCATGGACGCCGTGACAATGACGGTATAGGCAAACATCCCACCGACGGCACCAATGAACACGCCTGTCATACCCATATCCATGGGACCTAACAGAAGGAATGCAGCGCCTATCGCAACAATCGGACGTGCAATGAGTGCTGCCACCGGACCACGCATGGCACCCGCGCCCTGAGAGGCGAAGTAAAGCGCCCAGCCGACCCCGTGTATGGCAAGGCACGGACCGACAATTTGGATGAACCCCTTGGCGGTCTCATAGACCATTGGGTCATCAGTAAAGACGGGTATCCAGACGTGAGGGAAGATAGCGAGCAGGGTGCCTATGACGCCCCCGAGAACAAACGACATGCCTGCTCCAGTCCAGCCAATTTCTTCAGCGCGATCTGCATTGCGAGCACCTATGCTCATGCCGACCAACGATGTCATCGTCGCGCCGATGCCGAAGATGAGCGAAGACATTAAAAATTCGATACGCGAGCCAATCCCGTAGCCAGCTAGAGCCTCTTCACCGAACTGGCCCACCAAGCCGGTCAGTACCAAAATAGTAGTGACGGTTGAGATAGGCGATAGCGAGGCTGGAAGCGCAACGCGGCCAATATCTTGAAAGTGGTGCTGTCGTAGCCCGAGGCGCGAAAGCCGCAAATTAGCCGGTAGTTTAGCCCTCACCAGGCGTTGGAGGATTATCACTGCCATGACGGCGCTGGTTACAATGACGGATACCGCCGCACCAAATAAACCGAGTTTCGGAGCGCCGAAATATCCCAGCACTAGGGCGCCCGACAGCGGAACCTGTATGAGTGAGCCGACAATCATCATCCGGGCGGGGTAGCGCATGTCGCCCAAGCCTCGGAAAATGGAGCTCGCAACCCCCATGACCCAAATAGTGACACCGCCACCAAACAGCATGGCGCTGTAGGCGAATGCCAGCTCAAGAATCTCACCGGTCCCGCCCAAGAGGGACAGGAAAAACCGCCCAGAAATTAAAAATGCGATGAGTAAGACGACGGGTCCAAGAACAGCCAGGATAAGACCGTGCCACATCAACTCTTCCGCGCGCGCTTGATCACCTGCCCCCAAGGCACGCGCAATAGCTGACGACACGGCGTTCCCTAAAGCGCCAACCGATAACATTTGCATCAGCATCAGCATAGGGAAGACAAGGGCCATCGCAGCCAACGGAGTGCTTCCCAGCTGACCGACGTACCAGACCTCGGTCAGGCTGACAGTCGACTGCACAATAAATGCCACACTGCTGGGTATCGACAGTTGCGTCAGCAGGGGGAGTGCAGGTGCAGTGAGGAGGTATTGGGTGCGCTGATCCATAACGCACCATTACGGCGCATGTGGCGCGTTGGCACAAGTCTTTTCTGGCCTATCTAGAGCACATTCCTATGGGCAAAAGCGCGATACCAATCCGAGCCGATGCCATTCACTCAAGCGAACATCCCCACAGATAAAAAAACATACTCAAAGTTCAATTTTTTAGTCGGATTGCATCGATTTTTAGCCACTTATTTGGCAATGTATCGACTGCCAAACAAACACAAGCCGGATGGACCGGACCACGGAGATTGCTCATGCCTCACGCCGCTTACATATACGACGCCATTAGGACTCCACGCAGTAAGGGTAAGAAAGATGGAACCCTTCACGAAGTCAAACCTGTTGATTTGGGTGCGGGATTGTTGCGTGCCTTGCAGGCACGGCACGATCTGGATACCAGCTATGTTGATGATGTTGTGATGGGTTGTGTTACACCTGTCGGCGAGCAGGGTTCTGATATCACCAAGATGATTGTTCAAAACGCTGACTGGGATGAGTCAGTGCCAGGTGTGCAGCTCGATCGTTTCTGTGCATCGGGGCTTGAGGCTGTGAACACCGCCGCGCAAAAAGTGGCATCGGGATGGGATGACCTGGTCGTCGCTGGGGGCATCGAGTGTATGTCGCGTGTGCCCATGGGCTCGAACGGTGGTGCGCTGGCGAGTGACCCAGCATTCGCGCTCAAGACAGGCTTTGTGCCTCAGGGTATTGGTGCCGATATGATAGCTACCATTGACGGCTATACCCGTGAAGATGTCGACGCCTATGCCATGGAATCGCAACGTCGAGCGGCACATGCGCGTGACAGCGGCTGGTTCGATGGGTCGGTGATTCCAGTGAAGGATGCCTCAGGTATCACCATTTTGGAGCGCGATGACTTCATCAAAGGCGACACCACAATGGAAGGTCTCGCCCGTTTGAAGCCTTCGTTCGAAATGCCGGGTCAAATGGGTTTTGATGATGTGATCCTCGCCAAGTACAACGAGTACAGCAAGGTAGAGCATGTCCATACTCCCGGGAACTCTTCCGGCATCGTCGACGGGTCTAGTGCTGTGCTTATTGGTAGCGAGAAGGCCGGGAACGATCTCGGACTGACGCCTCGAGCGCGCGTTGTTGCAACGACCGTCATGTCCACTGACCCGATTATCATGCTGACAGGGCCTGGCCCCGCGGCAAAGAAATGTCTCAAAAAGGCGGTGCTGACGCCCGACGACATCGATCTTTGGGAGATCAACGAAGCCTTCGCTTCAGTTGCACTCCGTTATATGAAAGATCTTGATATCAGCCACGAGATTACCAATGTCGTGGGTGGTGCCATCGCCATGGGCCACCCTCTGGGTGCGACTGGTGGCTGCTTGGTCAGCGCCATGATCGATGAACTCGAGCGCCGCGATCTCAAGCGCGCCATGCTGTCGTTGTGTGTGGGCGGTGGCATGGGTATTTCCACCATTATCGAGCGCGTGTAAGCGGTATTAGGAGTTAGAAACAATGAGTTTTCATTACGAAAAAGACGCGAATCAGATTGTCACCGTTACCATGGATATGGATGGCCCCGTCAACTCCATGAGCGACGCGTTCCTGCCCTTGTTTGAATCGACCCTCGATAAGCTCGAGGCAGAGACAGACCTCGCTGGCGTTGTGCTGACATCAGGCAAGTCCACGTTCTTTGCAGGCGGTGACTTGAACATGCTGTGTCAGGTGACCGAGGACACGGTTGAAGATTTCTTTCAGGGAATGTGCGCGACAAAAGCGGCGATGCGTCGTCTCGAAAAGCTTCAGGCGCCGGTGTGCGCTGCCATCAATGGTGCGGCACTTGGCGGCGGCCTCGAACTCGCCTTGTCATGTCACCACCGCATTGCCTGGAACCATCGCAGTGTCCAGCTCGGCTTTCCCGAGGTGACATTGGGTTTGCTGCCCGGAGGCGGCGGTAACGTGAAAGCGGTGTATCTCATGGGGCTTATGGCTGCCAACGAGTACATTGTTGAGGGTAAGCGCGTGGCCCCCGAAAAGGCCTTGGGCTCGGGGTTGATTGATGCCGTTGTCGATGACAAGGACGAGCTAGTTTCTGCAGCCAAGCAGTGGGTCTTGGACAACAAGGATTACGAGGCTGCACGCACTCAGCCTTGGGACACCAAGGGGTATAAGATCCCGGGCGGTAATATTCGGAACCCACAGGTGGCGCAGATGGTCACCATGGGTGCGCCCATGATTCGCAAAAATACGCGAGGACTGCTACCTGCCCCTGAGAAGATTTTTGACGTGGCAGTGCAGGCGCTAACGGTTGATTTCGAGACGGCGATGCGTATCGAAAGTCGTGGTCTGGCCGAACTGGCACTGACACCCCAAGCCAAAAACATGATCAATACCTTCTTTTTCCAGATGAACAAGGTCAACGGTGGCGCCTCTCGACCCAAAGACGTACCGCCGCAGAAAACGGAAAAGGTGGGTGTGCTGGGTGCTGGAATGATGGGGCAGGGGATTGCCTACTCATCGGCCATGGTCGGTATCCAGGTTGTATTGAAAGACATCAGCCTGGAAGCCGCCGAGAAGGGTAAGGCCTACACCGAAACTTTATTGCAAAAGCGTGTTGATAAGGGGCGAATGACAGCTGAGAAGATGGCCGAGGTGCTCTCACTCATTCATCCAACAGCATCAGACGAAGATCTCGATGGCTGTGATCTCATCATCGAGGCTGTGTTCGAGAACATGAACCTGAAGCATCAAATGACGCGTGATCTCGAGCCACGAATGGCCGAGGGTGGCATTTGGGGTTCAAACACCTCTACCTTGCCCATTACGCAGCTGGCTGAAGCGAGTCAGAACGCTGAAAACTTCATTGGCATTCACTTCTTCTCTCCAGTCGACAAGATGCCGCTTGTTGAAATTATTATGGGCGAGAAGACGGGTGATGTCGCACTCGCCAAGGCGTTTGACTATACGAAGCAAATTAAGAAAACCCCCATTGTTGTTAATGATTCACTGGGTTTCTTCACATCACGAACCTTCGGTACCTACCTCGATGAGGGCGTGCGTATGCTCGTCGAGGGTGTGAAGCCCGTGCGTATCGATAATCTTGGCAAGGCCGTAGGGATGCCGGTTGGTCCGCTCACCGTTTACGACGAAGTGAGTCTGGAGTTGTCACGCAAGGCGCAAGAGACCTGGAAGGAAATGGGACTTGCTATTGACGGTGATGATCGATCGATTACCGCTGAGGTTGTCGAGACGATGATCGGTGAGCACGGTCGTGGTGGTCGATACCACGGTGGTGGTTTCTACGAATACGGTTCGGACGGTTCTAAAGAAGTTTGGTCGGGTCTATCCGATCTTTACGGTCGTGACGGCGTCGATATATCGGATCGGGACATCAAGGAGCGCTTGCTCTTCCGTCAGGTTATCGAGGCACTGAAATGTCTTGAGACTGGTGTTCTTCGCAGCGTGGCCGATGGCAATATCGGTTCGATCATGGGTATCGGTGCGCCTGCTTGGACCGGTGGCCTACTGCAGTTTGTGAACACCTATGGCTTGCAGAACTTTATTGACCGCTGTGGTGAGCTCAGCGATGCGTACGGCGACCGCTTCGCTGCACCCGCAATCGTTGCTGAGAAGCTTGCCGCGGGAGAAACATTCGTGTAATTGGTGTTGGTTTGATCGGAAGGCCGCGCTGCGGCCTTTTTTTTTGGCTAGACCTTTTGTGATCTGATGTTTGGTGCCTTTGATGAGTAAGGCGGTGTTTAATGGGGCCAATGTATTATTGGTTTTGGAGATCACAATGACATTTGCAGTAACAGTGGGTCGCTTTCTGCTTGGGCTGTATTTCTTATTGCCCGGGATTTCGAAAATCACGGGCTACGCTGACACGCTCAGTTATATGTCGCTTCATAACATACCGCTCCCAGAGGTCTTGCTGCCGGTTACCATTGTCCTCCAAGTGGCAGGTGGTCTGATGTTAATACTGGGTCTTCGCGTCGGGCAGGTTGCTCTCGTACTAGCCGCACTCACATTGATTATTAATATTGGGATGCACGATTTTTGGAACGTATACGAAGGCGTCAGCCGGGCACACGAGACGCAGAACTTCGTTAAAAATCTGGCTATTTTCGCTGGTTTATTGGTGTTGAGCGGTGCCAAGGACCTACCTCAGCACCGCTTATTCGGCGATCGTTAGATAAGGCTACTAGCTGCCTAGATCGAAGGTTAGGCCGGCGTTCGCGACGAGTCGCTCGATCAGCTTCTCACCCATGGCGGGTGCAGGGGTGTAAACACCTCCGGGTAGATCCGGACAGTCGTGAACGATGCATAGCGCACTTTCGGCGATCATTTTTGATGTTGAGCCATAGCCTGGGTCCATATCGCCGGTGACGGTCGCCTCGATGCGGCCGCCTTCGTCGTTTGTACCGACGAACAGCACGTCGTAGTGACCTGCCTCGCGGCTCTCTTTGGAGGGGCCTTCGCCTGGCTTGGGGACATCATCGCCTTCCAAAGGGTTGCTGCTCGCTACCATCTTGGCCATCGCTGCACCCTGGTCGCCCGGTCCCGTCACCATCATTTCGTCGTACTGAAAATCTTCACCATAGAGGTGATCCAGCATGGCATTAGATCGATGTACGTTTTTGGTGTTAATGGGTGCCATGATGAATGGGGCGACCCACGAGCCGACCACTTCATCTTCATACGGTTTGGCATCGGATGGCTGCTCGGGACCCTGGAAGCCATTAGCCAATGAAAAGGGATTGGCCAAAATTTTGATAAGGCCTGGATTGGTTTTCAGTGCAGCCATTGTCGCGCCTAACGAAGCTGCGGTGCCGCCAGAGAACTCACCGTTCATAGCGCGAACCCGACCGCGTACACGGGGCATGGGCTTGCCCGTTTGGGCTATCGCTGCCTGTTGAAGAAAGTACACGCCCAGGTCAAAGGGAATGGAATCAAATCCGCAGCTGTGAACAATGCGTGCACCAGAGGCCTCGGCAGCTGCCTGATGCGATGTAATCATTTCGTGCATCCAGCCTGGCTCTCCTGAAAGGTCGACGTAGTGTGTCCCTTCTTCCGCACAGAGCTTTACGAGTTCAGATCCGTAAAGTTGGTAGGGGCCAACGGTTGTGCAGATACACTGCGCTCGCTTCACCATTGCGCGCAGTGAGTCAGAGTCGCTGGCATCGGCGGTCACAAGTGGTGTTGTGCTGGGTGCGCCTACCAAGTCTCTTACTTCGGCCAGCTTTGCTTCATTTCTGCCTGCCATGGCCCAGTTGGCGCTGTCGCCATGGGTCTTTCCCATGTACTGGGCCACAAGGCGGCCAGTAAAGCCACTGGCTCCATAGATAATGACGTCAAATTCTCTGCTCATACCTGATCCCATTGCTTTATTAGTTGTTGTTTGAATGAATGAATAGCCAAAACACGACCGATGAGGCTTCAAGTCGCTATGGGTCACGAGTATACGGGGCCTACAGCTAAATAACCTCAAACTCAAAAAAACACGTATTCTTTGTGAAGGTGGTGACCACCAGAGTTGCAAAAACGCTGATTCAGTGTTGTAAAATGAGATCATATTCGCATTTTGCAAATCATATTGCAAAAAAATGGTGCAGGAACAAAACTTCTTGTTAGGGTCAAAGGGTACGAATTCTAACGACGGGTATCGTGTGATCGGTCGTAGGATGAACATAACGGGTTATTCGGAGAGGCATGCTCCTATGAAACATTCCCTTATTGCATTGGTGTTGGTGTCGTTCTTATCAGCCTGCGGTGGTGGAGGCGGCGGAAGCACACCGGCGGATCCCCCAGGATCGGGCGGTGGCGGCTCAGGGTCCGGGGGAGGTGGTGGCGGCGGTGGGTCGACAGGACCAACCGAGCCCACGGCTGAGGAATACCGTGACGCAGCACTCATACTCGATATTGGCACCTTTGGCGCCCGCTACAGCGATGTTGAATCCGTTGCAGAGAGTGGCGTTGATGCCTGGCTTGATGAGCAGTTCACCATGCCCATCAGCCTGCACGAACCCATTGTTCGCCGCTATGGCGCACAGTACGGCTTTAACAATCAAGACAGTCCGATTCCCATAGCGCAATTCCGGCGCTTTGCTTTTTTCGAGAACGCGCTAACCGCTCCCGACCAACTGAGACAAGTCACGGCCTATGCGCTAACTCAGCTATTTGTCGTGTCGCAGACCGGTGTTTTGGGTAACAACCCGCTGGGTCTGTCCAATTACTACGACACGCTACTCACTCACAGTTTTGGCAATTACCGCGACCTCTTGCGCGCCGTTACGCTCCACCCGGCGATGGGCTTTTATCTAAGTCACGTCAATAACGCGAAGACCGACGAGGACGCCAATACCTTCCCCGACGAGAACTATGCACGTGAGGTCATGCAGCTCTTCACCATCGGATTGTATGAGCTGAACTCTGACGGTACGCGGAAGTTGGATGCAGAGGGTCAGCCCATTCCCACCTATGACAACACGGATATTAGGGAATTCTCGAGGATATTCACCGGTCTTGCCTATGCGGGCGATGCTGGCCAGGAGCCTCAATTTGGCCGCAACAGACCGGTACTTCATCTGCCGATGGTGATGTTCGACAAGTACCACGAGCCCGGCGAAAAGTACTTGCTTAATGGATTTACGGTGCCGGATGGACAGACTGGTATTCAGGACATCGATGATGCGGTCGATAACTTATTCAACCACCCTAATGTGGCGCCATTTGTCAGCAAGCAATTGATTCAAAGGCTAGTGACCTCAAACCCGTCTTCAGATTATGTGAGCAGGATTTCCGCTGTCTTTGCTGATAACGGCGATGGCGTTAGAGGTGATATGAAAGCTCTCATCCGAGCCATTCTTACCGACGTCGAGGTAGCTGAGGCTTCGCGTGTCAGGGAGCCGTTTCGTCGGTTCCTCGCAGCCAATCGAGCGCTCAACACCACGCCCTCCGAGGGGAGTGACATTGGTGTAACCGGGTTTTTTGTTCAGAACGCAACAGGCCAGATGGTATTAACCGCCCCCAGTGTCTTCAATTTTTATTCGCCATTTTATCGACCACAGGGCGGGCAGGGTTTGATAGCTCCTGAAATGCAGATTACGACCGAGGACACGATCGTTGGAGTGACCAATTTGATGGCTCAAATCCTCTACGGCAATCGGCCAATGCACAATCATCCACAATTGCCCGAGATGCGACTGGACCTGACGTCAATGGTGAACCTTGCTGATGACAAGGGAGCGTTCCTGACACGCGTCGAGCGGTTGTTTTTTGCCGGGACCATGAGTGAGCACACGCGCTCTGTTATCTCAGGCGCTTGGGATGAAGCTGCAGGTTCTAGTGCCACAGATCGGGTAAAACTGGCCTTGCATCTCGCGCTCAGCGCGCCTGATCAGGCGGTAGCAGAGAGGAATGCACTATGATGAATCGACGACGTTTTCTGCGAAATGGTTTAGGCAGTGCGGTCAGCATGACCATGGCGACAACCGTGCCGTTTTCATTGTTGGGGTCGGCCCGAGCAGTTGCCTCGGAAGAGTACCGTGCCGTTGTCTGTGTGTTGCTAGCTGGCGGAGCCGACAGCTTTAATATTCTGGTGCCGCGGTCGGAGCTCGCTTATAACCGCTATCAGGCAAGACGGTCGGATTTAGCATTGAGTCAAAATGATCTCTTGCCGTTGGATGGCGAGCACGAGGGGGTTCAGTTTGGCTTGCACCCAGCGATGAGCAGTTTGCAACAACGGTTTAATGCGGGTCAGGCCACCATGGTGACCAACGTTGGGCCTCTGGTTGAACCTACGACACGAGCTGCTATAGATGCGGAAACTGTGACGTTACCGCTTGGATTGTTTTCCCACTCTGATCAGATTCTCAGCTGGCAAACGGCCACACCCGCCAACCGCGCGGGTACGGGATTCGGCGGTCGATTAATCGATGCGCTCCCCGGAGCCAATACAGGTCTGGCGCTCGCGGGCAATATCTCGTTGTCCGGAAATAACTCTTTTCAAGCGGGTGCCGCCACAGGTTCCTATGCGATCAGTGCAAACCGAGGTGTACAGTCAATCACCGGCTTTGACAACGATCTCTTCAAGCGCTCATTTGAGAGCCTAATGGCTGATAGCAGTGCGTCGACCTTGCAAACGGTTTACCGAAACAAATTGCAGTCGGCGATTGACGCTGGTGACGTTTTTTCTTCGGCGCTCTCTCAGGCGACAACGTTAAGCACACCCTTCGGCGAGGACTCTTTTTCGTCCGCTATGAAGCGTATTGCCGAACTTGTCAGCGTGCATGAGCAGCTTGGTGTAAGCCGCCAGACCTTTTTTGTGACCTTTGGCGGCTGGGACCACCATGAAGACACCCTTGGCCAACAAGCGACAATGCTGCCCGCGTTGGACGCGGGTCTTGGTCAGTTTCAACTGGCATTGGAGGAGCTAGGACTGTCAAACCAAGTCACCACCTTCACAATTTCCGACTTTGGCCGAACACTGACGTCCAATGGCAGAGGGTCCGATCATGGCTGGGGCGGTAATGCCATGGTAATGGGTGGTGCCGTGCAGGGTGGTCAGCTATACGGACACTTCCCCGAGCAAGTCGAAGACAATCCACTCGATTTGAATCGAGGCCGTTTCCTGCCCACGACAGCAACCGATGCCATGTATGCGGAGGTTTCTAGGTGGATGGGGGTGGCTCCTGAGTCGTTGGAGTCGGTCCTACCCAATTGGGCCAATTTTGAGGGCAGCGATCAGGGTGCGGGTCTCACTGGCATGTTAGTGGGCTAACGTCGGGCGCTGACAAGCCAGAAGTTGGCCTCGAAACGGACCCCTTTACCGACTGCGTAGAAGTCCCCGAGAGTCTCATAGACCGCTGTCTTAGCTTGCTCCCCGAGAGCGGGGTCGCTTTCGGCGATTAATGCGGCGGCGGGGCCAATCTGTATCAGCTCCTGAAACAGGTCGTCGAATGAGCGATCGGCGCCCGCTGACAGCTCTAGCTTTAGCGGCTCAACAGTGACCTCGGTAAACCCCGCCTTACTCAGGACACTATAGGTGCGCTCCCTGTCCGATAACCCAAAGGGGCCGGGCGCTCCGGGCTTCGCTGGCGGTGGCGGTGGCAGAACGGTAAGCGCCGCCTGCATGGGCGCGGTAAAGAAAGGATTTAGCGCGGGGCTTTGCCAGCATACAAATCCTAGCTGACCGTTGGGTTTTAAGTTGGAACGTAGTTGGGCAAAGGCTGCCGTTGGGTCCGCGAAGAACATGACCCCAAACCTGGAATAGATCGCGTCGAATGACGCTTCGGGAAACATCGATTCACTGGCATCGCCCAGTACGAACGACACATTGGCTTGTAGCGATGATTGATTGGCAGACTTTAAATCCTCAGCCAGCGCCAACATGGGCTGCGAAATATCAATCCCTGTAATGGTGCAGGATGGGTCGAGCCGAGAGGCCCAGTCGAGCGTCTGATTGCCGCAGCCACAGCCGACATCAAGCACTTGCGCACTCGCCGGTAAGTCAAATAACGCCATACACTGACGGCCCGGCTCTGAAAGCAGCTCTTCCAGCAACGAGTTATGTCTAACCCAGCTGGCTCCGGCGCGGCCGTTCCACATGTCTTTTTGTAATTGATTATCCATGGGGTTATCCCTAAGCCTCATGATGACTGTCGACGATGTTTCGACTTGTGAGTGTTACAGAGAGTGTTGCAGAGAAGACACCTCAATTTCCAAAAATATAGCGACTGACGTCACTGAGTCGCTCTAAATCATCCTTCGAATCAATATCCCACCCTGCAGATTTCATGGGAACAATCGTCACATGTTTTGCTGGATCGGTCAGAAGCTTCTTAGCTCCGTTTTCAGCATTCAGTGTCAGCAGATCGGGATAGCAGGCGCGAGAAAATACGGCAGGTGGGCCTACAGTCTCGCTGAAGCCCGCGCAGGCGCTCCCACCGTCCACAGCTTGTGCGGTGAGGGTCTCGAGTTCGCTTGTCGAGACCAGCACCTGATCGGCCAACAGCACTAACAACTGATCACAGTCGTCAGCCAGTAGCTCGCAACCGAGCCTGATGGAGCTACTCATTCCTGATGACCAGTCGGGGTTGTGAATGAGCTCAGCGCCGGTCACGACCCCCTGATCTTTAGCTGATACGATGTCCTCGTGATACTTGCCGGTCATGACGACAAGCCTCGTAGGTCGGAGAGGGAGCGCAGCATCGATCACATGTTGCAATAACGGTTTCGTGTGGAGTAAGGCGAGCTGCTTGCACGCGCCAAATCGACGCGCTTCACCCGCAGCTAGAATAACGATGCCTAGCCGAGGCTCAGTCATTCCTGCTTAGCTGTCACGCCAACGGAAACAGGGCCAAAGATAGCATCATGACACTTGGCGATGACGGAGAGCGCTATGCTCTCGGGCAGCTCGCCGCCGATATCAAATCCGGCAGGACCATCGACACGAGGCTGGTATTCTTCATCACTGATACCAGCTTCGACGAATACTTCCTCTCTACGGTGGGTAGGACCGAGAAGGCCTACGTAATCAAGACCGCAACCCGCGACAGCACTTAGACTCTGGGCATCCATGGGAACGCTATGAGTCATCAGCATGGCGGCATTGACCGCGGCATCCCGTACCCATTGCGAAAGCTCCTCGACCGGACATCGCAGTCGATGGTCTGCCATATGGAAAAACTCCTCTCGCGCATTGGCGGGTCGCGGATCCCAAACAGTCGTTTCCCAACCGAGTTGATTGGCTAGCGCAACCACTGGTTGTGCATCGATGCCACCGCCCGCGATGAGTAAATGAGGGGCTGGCGTAATATGTGAAAATAGCCAGTTTTCACTATCTACTGCGTCCACTCGGCTTTTCTCACGCTTGCGCGTTAGAACTGATTCGACGGCGTATTGGCTAGGAAGACTCACGGCTCCCGGTGCAGGAATGTGTTGCTTCAAGAATCCGCTTTGGCGATTAGCCAATGAGCGTTGAATGTCGAGCAGGCCCTGATAATTGTTCTCGGCATTAACCGGTTCTAGTAGGACGTGAACGACACCACCGCAACCGATACCGAGTCGATATGACAGATCATCTTCATCATCGCCGTCATAGCGAATGCACATGGGGATACCCGATGCCATGACTTTGCGCGCATTAAGCCTTATGTCCGCTTCGAGACAGCCGCCACTTAATAGCCCCAATTGCTCACCCCCCGAGCTGATCAGACTCATTGCACCGGGTTTTCGATAACTCGAGCCTTCGGTTTTGTAAACGGTGCCTAAAATCCACTCGTCCGCGTCGCGTTGAGGTTCCCAGCGCGAGAGCATCGCCGCTAGCTGCATGGTCATGACCAGACCCCCTGAAGCGATGGGTTGATCTGACTATGGACGACTCGGTAAGTAAGGTGGTGACGATGCTTCATGGGCGCATTAGCGTGATGAGGCGCGGATACCCTGGAGGATGTAGCCCGCATTTTTTTCAAAGCGCACTTTCATATCGAAGTATCCCATGAAGGTTGCCACGTCCTCGGGAATCACCTCATTCTCGATGACTGAATCTGAGGAGCCGTCATAAGAACCTGTCAACAGTGCGGATATGCCACTTAACGCCTCGAGCGTTTGCTCACAGCTCAGACCAAGGGGTTGAGAGAGTTGTGTGACTATAGTGTGAAAGTGAGTCGCCATGTTTCGTTTAGAGGTTATCAACGCGTCGACTGAAATATTCTGCTCGATTACGGTACCCAGTCTGGCGTGCAGTGCCAGGAAAATCGGGTCCGATAGGCTGGTCTCATAAAGATGGGATACAAAGTCAGCATCTGAGATGCCCGGATAGATGCCCACGACAATAGTGTTACAGAAACGCTCGAACTCCTGGCTGTACAGTGACAACAGCACTTCTTCCTTGGTACCGAAATACAGATACAGCGTGCCCTTAGCAACGCCTGCGCGCTTCGACAGTAGTCCCATGGAAAATCCTTCATAGCCCGCTTCCATGAATAGGACCTTGGCAGTAGAGAGAATCGTCTCCCGCCGATCGCTTTTTTGCTCGGGCGTTCGCGCACGCTTGATGTGACTGATAGTTGATGCCATTTCCGGATAGTAACTTTGTTGACAAATGACCGCTAGTCATTAAATTAAGTGACTAAGGGTCAACAATGTTAACCCAAGTCCAATTATGACCGTATGCAATTGTACGTAACAGCAACTTGCGAACAATTTGATCATACTGTCGGCACCACTAAGGCACTTGCAGACGCCCAGATACTGAGGAACGAGTGAATGACAACCTTTACGCTTAATGGAGAAATACGGACGGTTGATACTGATCCGGAAACACCCGTGCTCTGGGTCATCCGAGAGCAGCTCGACTTAACCGGAACCAAATTTGGCTGCGGGATGGCGCAGTGCGGTGCCTGCACTATTCATGTGAATGGGCGTGCGCAACGTGCCTGCATCACACCTATCGCCTCGTTGGAGGGTGCCAGTATCACCACCATTGAAGGTTTGAAGGGTGATGATGGATCGTTTCATGCGCTGCAACAGGCTTGGATTGATCATCAGGTTCCTCAGTGCGGCTATTGTCAGTCGGGTCAGCTGATGTCGGCGGCGGCATTGCTTGCTGATAACCCCAATCCATCGGATGCCGATATCGATACTGCCATGCGAGGCAATGTCTGTCGTTGCGGTATGTATGGACGGATACGATCAGCGATCAAGCAGGTAGCGGGCGCGCCCTTCTACGATGCGATGGAGGGTAGTCAGAATGGGTAAGTGGACCAGACGCGGTGTTCTTTCCGCAGGTGTTTTAGGTGGAACGGGGCTGGTTATTGGCATCGCTGTTCGTCCCGGCAACCCGACAGAGACGGCGGGACACTTGGTGGCGGGTGAGGGCGAGAACCTCCTGCATATTTATTTGAAGATCGACGGCGACAATCGTGCAACAGCGATTTTGCCTCACTCTGAAATGGGGCAGGGCGCACAAACTGCTCTGACGCAAATGCTTGCGGAAGAGATGGATGCAGACTGGGATCTCATGCGCTTTGAAGAGGCGCCAGCCAATGCCCAATACGCCAACATGGCAGTAGGGCGGGGCTACCTATTTAAGGGCGTCGATTTTCCTGATGCCGTAGTACCTACGGTTGATGGACTGATGTTGAATCTCGCGGACGCACTGGGTATGCAGATTACGGGCGGTAGCATGAGTATTCGTACCACCGGCCAGTATTTCCTTCGCGCAGCAGGTGCCTCTGTTCGCGAGATGCTGGTAAAAACCGCGTCAAAGGCTTGGGGTGTCCCTGAGAGTGAGATTCGAACGGCTAAGAGCATGTTGCATCACGACAGCAGTGGCCGATCGGCTCCTTATTCGGAGTTTGCGGCCGCAGCTGCTGAGATGACGCCGTCATCGACACCCAAGCTTAAGAAAACGAGCGATTTTTCTGTCATAGGGCAGAGCAAGCCTCGACACGATATCCCATCAAAGGTAGATGGTACGGCGATGTTCGCCATGGACGTTAAGCGTCCCGGTATGGTGTATGCCGCCGTAAAGCGCACCCC
>MDTA01162759.1_pt1 | contig 19262 bp, 17 predicted proteins | sample 811151 | NCBI WGS metagenome assembly MDTA01 (sample SAMN05326648, study PRJNA326480) | marine metagenome | isolation source: seawater | place: Indian Ocean: South | collected 2010 | reverse complement strand
TGCAGTAGTCATCATAGTTGGAACTCGAACAGAGGGATCTCCAGCATCAGGAGCCATGTCCTCTTCTTTTTGATCTTTTGCATGCCAAACAATTTTTCCGGCGGGTGTTTCTACTTTATCCCATTCATAACCAAATAGGAGATCAAAATATCCGTTATCCCATTTTGTTGGATCTGCAGTCCAAGCACCTTCAAAGCCACTTGTTATAGTATCAGTACCCATACCAGAGGCATGATTGCTCATCCAACCAAAGCCCATATTTTCAAGAGAAGCTCCTTCTGGTTCAACTTGAACATTTTCTTCAGGACCAGCTCCATGGCCTTTACCAAAAGTATGTCCTCCAGCTACAAGTGCGACCGTCTCTTCATCATTCATAGCCATTCTGCCAAAAGTTTCTCTAACATCTTTACCGCTCGCGATTGGATCAGGATCTCCATCAGGACCTTGTGGATTAACGTAAATTAATCCCATTTGAACAGCGCCCAACGGATTAGCTAAATCTCTTTCACCTGAATATCTTTCATTTGCCAACCATTCTTTCTCTGCACCCCAATCAATATCTTCCTCTGGAGCCCAAATATCAGGACGTCCTCCACCAAAACCAAAAGTTTTTCCACCCATAGATTCTATGGCTACATTTCCTGTGAGAATGAACAAATCAGCCCAACTTATTTTATTTCCATATTTTTGTTTAATAGGCCAAAGCAATCTTCTAGCTTTATCTAAATTTCCATTGTCAGGCCAACTATTTAGCGGTGCAAAACGTTGATTTCCTGTTCCACCTCCACCTCGGCCATCACCTGTTCTGTATGTTCCCGCGGCGTGCCATGTCATTCTTATAAAAAAGGGACCATAGTGACCATAATCAGCTGGCCACCAATCCTGAGAATCTGTCATGAGATCATGTAGATCTTTTTTCAAAGCCTCGTAATCGAGCTTTTGAAATTCTTCTGCATAATTAAACCCATCATCCATAGGATCAGATTTTTTATCATGTTGATGAAGAATGGATAGATTTAGTTGGTTAGGCCACCAGTCTTTATTAGAAGTTCCTCCGCTGCTATTGTTCGTAAGAGCTCCATGCATTACTGGACATTTATTTTCGTTCTTTTCAGTCATTTATTTTCCCTCTTAATATTTAACTAAATTATGAGCGCTATAACTAATTAAATATTACACATTTTAACTATTTCGTCCATAAATACTAAATCAATATTTCGGATATCGTAATTAGAAATTTATTCATAAAAATTTGCCTATTCAATTTTTTAAATTATGAGAGAATAACATCAAATAAAAGGAGTTCATTATGGCAAAAGCTTTATATCCTGGTACTTTTGATCCTATAACGCTTGGACATATAGATATAATTGAAAGAGCATTACATTTGTTTGACGAAGTGACTATTGCAATTGCAACAAGTGAATCCAAAAAACCAGTTTTTTCCCTTGAAGAAAGAATAAATCATGTCGACCAAATATTTAAAGGAAATGATAGAGTTAAAGCTATAGGGTTTACTGGCTTAGTTGTAGATTTAGCCAAAGAAGAACAATCAAATATTCTTATCAGAGGCTTAAGAGCTGTCTCAGATTTTGAGTATGAATTTCAATTGGCTAATATGAATAGGGCAATGTCGCCTGACTTAGAAAGTGTTTTCTTAACTCCGAAAGCTAAGTTTTCTTTCTTATCTTCAACTTTAGTTCGTGAAATAGCATCTATGGGAGGTGAAATTTCATCTTTTGTTGATCCAATAATTGAAACAGCTCTAAAGGAACGTTTTAAATAATTAATTCTGACATTTAGGGCAATAAACACTGCTTCTTTGGCCAATAATTAAACTTTTAAGTACTGAAGAGCAAAGCTTACATTCTTCTCCTTGCCTTCCATAAACTTCTAATTGTTGTTTGAAATAGCCAGGTTTATTATTACTTCCTACAAAATCTCTTAAAGTAGTTCCCCCTTGCTCTATCGACTCTCTTAGAATGATCACTATTTCTTTGGATAGTTTTTCATATCGTTTCAAAGATATTCTTCCAGCTTGTCTATTAGGTTTTATTTTTGCTCTAAATAGCGCTTCATTTGCATAAATATTGCCTACTCCAACAATAAATTTTGAATTCATAATGAAACTTTTTATTGGAGTTTTTCGTCCTCTTGAAACATTAAATAAATATTGTCCGTTAAATTGATTACCTAAAGGTTCTGGGCCTAAATTCTTAAGTAAAGGATGACTTTCTGGATTTTCTGTCCATAAGAAACAACCAAAACGTCTAGGATCGCAGTATCGAAGAATGGAGCCATCCTTAAATTCTATATCTATATGATCATGTTTTTTAACTTTTTCTTCTTGAATAATCCTAAGACTTCCAGACATGCCCAAATGAATAATTAGAAATTCTTTAGAACTCTCTAGTAATAAGTACTTTCCGCGCCTCTTAATGCTTGTAAAAGTTTGATCAATTAACTTATCTTTAAGAATTCTAGTTGGAACAGGCCACCTTAAAGAGGATTGCCTAACAACTATCGAAGAAATTTTTTTATTAAGCACATGCGGCTCAATACCTCTTAATGTTGTTTCTACTTCAGGTAGTTCTGGCACTTGAGATAAATACTCTTAACTTAGTTAGTTACTATAGAGATTTTCATCTATGTAGTTTAAATGTATAAAGTTGATATATAAAGTAGGATTAAGGTTTGGTATGAAATTTGAATATAGGAGAATTTAATATGAACTCAACAAAGCATTTATTGCATCCAGAACTCCAAGTAATGGCGGAAACAAAAATTATTGGTGAAATTAATGATGAAAACTTAATTAAAGTTAGAAAGACTTTAGATGACTTAAAACCTGAGTTAACAGATGCAGAGAGTTTTGGCGTTACAAGAAAAGAGATTTATATTTCTCGAGATAATGGATCAGATATTCGTTGTCTTCTCTACATACCAAAAAATAAAGAAGATAATCTTGGTCCTGGCTATCTACACATACATGGTGGCGGTTATATCTTAGGTTCTCCTGATGGTTCGGATATACAAAATGTATTTTTGAGTGCAAAACTTGAAGTTGTAATTATTTCAGTTGATTATCGTCTTGCCCCAGAGTTTCCAATTCCAGCTCCACTAGACGATTGTTATTCTGCGCTGGCTTGGTTCCATGAGAATTCTGAAAAACTTGGTGTTGATAGGGCCCGAATAGGTATAGGTGGAGAGAGCGCAGGAGGAGGTTTAGCAGCAGCACTTGCTATTAAGGCAAGAGATGAAGGTGATTATGAAATCTGTTGGCAGTCACTTACTTATCCCATGCTAGATGATAGAACTGGAACTGATGAAAACCCTGGTGACCCCTTAGTTGGAGAATTTGTTTGGACTAGAGAATTTAATCAATACGCCTGGAATTGTTACTTAGCTGATTCTGAAAGGGCAGCACCTCAGGTACCAGGTAGGCTAGAAAAATATGAAGGGCTGCCCCAAACTTGGATGTTCACAGCAACTCTTGATCTTTTCAGAGACGAAAATATAGATTATGCCAAGCAGTTAATGAGTGCAGGAGTAGCTTGTGATTTAGTTGTATATCCAGGAGCATGCCATGGCTTCCAACGGATAGAAACATCAGAGTTAGCCAAGCGATATCAAGAAGATTTTACTTCAGCACTAAAAAGGGGATTGAAATAATAAAAATATTATTAATTTTTGTAATTCTTCAAGTCTTTTACTTCTTTACCTGAAATAAAATCATTAATGATTTGAGCTAACTCAGGACCCACTTCTTCTTGAACAAAATGTCCAGCTCCTCCAAGCGTTATTATTGTTGGATTTGGTATGCGATTTACAAAATCATCTTTCATTCTTATTGTTATTCTTTCTTCGCCTCCAAACGCAACAAGAAAAGGCTTATCCCATTTTTCATAAACCTCTTGCCAATATCTTTCATTTTCTTTCAATTGTGTTGGTATCAGATAAGGCCAAATATGCGCTCCTGATTTATATTTTCCTGAAGGGTAAGGAGCTTCATATGCTCTTTTTTCGTCTTCAGTAAGTTCCAAGCCTCCAAAATTCTCAATGATACCTACAATGTCCATGTCTTCAGAATAGTAAGAATGAGCAATCCACTTTTGAAACATTGAGATCCCTTGACTGGTAGTAGGGTTTTCTGATTTAAGTGCTTCTTCTGCGGATTTTTTTAGCTCTTCAAAAGTAATTGGTCCATTCCACCAAACCATGAACTTTATTAATTGCTGAGAGAACCAAGCCCTTAAACCTTCTCCTGCAACCATACCTGTATTAGAAACTACAACTCTTGCAAATCTATCTGGCATTTCAGCAACCACCCTCAGTCCAACAAGTCCACCCCAATCTTGACCGAAGTGAGTTACATCTTGTAGATCTAATCTTAAAACAAGTTCTTTCATGACCTCTATATGATGTTTATAGCTATAGTCGTGCTTGGATACAAATTTATCTGACTTACCAAAACCAACCATATCAGGAACAATGACTCTATGTCCCGCTTCAGTAAACACAGGAATCATTTTTCTAAACAAATAACTCCAGGTCGGTTCACCATGAAAAAGAATTATTGGACTTGCATCTTTTGGCCCTTCGTCGAGGTAATGAATCCTTAGTCCATCTATCTCCATATAGTTGGGTTGAAATGGATAATCTATTAAATTTTCAAATCTTTCATTAGGAGTTCTTAAAACTCCTTCCTTTATCTCATCAGCAAAAGATAAAACATTCGATAATGAGAGTGAAGTAATGATGAATATTTTGAAGATTGTGCCCATTAACTAATCCATTCTATTGCTAATCGAAATTAAATCTCCTGGATTAAGTGAACCAACTGAAGCCTTTAATCTCAACATGGCGATGATGTACTCATATCTAGAACTAGCATAGTCTCTTTGTGCTTGAAAGAGCCTTTTTTGTGAATCCAGAAGGTCAACGGTATTCCTGCTTCCCACCTCATAACCTACTTGAGTTGCCTCTAAGGCTGATTCAGCTGAGGCAAGTGCTTGTTTTCTGGCAGTTACATTTGCAACTTGTGTTTGAACACCAAAGTGATTGGATCGAATATCTCTAATAGTAGATCTTTCAGTGAAGATAGTTTGTTCCTTTGCTCTATCATAATTTGCAAAGGCCTGTCTTCTTGCTGAGCTAATAGATCCACCGGCGTATATAGGAAGATTAAATTGTATAGCATATTGTCTAGTATCTTGCTCTATTCCAAATAATGGATTTTGTATGAAACCACCGAATTTTCCTTGTTTAGAAGTGCTTTTTGTAACTCTACCTACAATATCTATTTGAGGAAGATGGTTTGAAGTTGATGCTCTTGCACTATGTTTTGCTGCATCTCTTTGGAACTTTGCTGACTTTAATTGTAAGTTATTTTTTAGTCCTAACATTACCCAACTATCTCTATCAAGAGGATCTGGCATAGAAATTTCGAAGTTTTCTTGCAAAGGAGACAATAAAGTAATTTCTTTCCCAACTATAGAAGTTAATGCTTCTCTAGCAGAGTCTAATTGAGCCTCTCTTGATATTCTCGAAACTACAGTTAAGTCATAGGCTGCCTGAGTCTCTTGAACTTCTGTTATTGCTGCCAATCCAACTTCAAATCTTTTTTTAGCAAGATCTTTTTGTCTCCCTATAGCTTTTTCTTCTGCACGAGCTGCATTTAAACTATCAATAGAATTAAGAACATTGAAATAAGCTGAAGCTACTCTAATCATAGTTTCTTGCTGTTGATAAGCAAATTCGGCTTCAGCACTTTCAGTCAATGATTTCCCTCTTTTAAATTGAAACCATTTATCCATTCTAAAGATAGGTTGAGATAGCCTGCCTGAGTAATTGTTAGAATTGTATTGATCTATAATTTGATCTAAAACTCTATATTCATTCCAATTGGTGCTACCTGAAACGCTCAGAGTAGGCAGCAGGCCAGCTCTTCCCTGAACTTTATTTTCTTTTCCAGCCCTGTAAGAAGCTTCTGCAGCTTTTAAGAGAGGATCATTTTTAAGTGCTAGTTCGTAAACTTCTTCAAGATTTTCACCTTTCACAAAATTAGAAATGAAAGAGATAGATAAAGAAAAAATTAAGAATTTCGTAAGATTTCTATAGTTCATAACAAAATACCTTTAGGTGTATTACTATACTATAACACCTATTTTAAACTCTCCAAAATATTATTTGTTAACGTGCTAAAGTATTTCTATACTTACTTTAAAATTTGAGGATAAAAATATGACTATACAAGTTGGAGATACGTTACCTGCAATTAATTTAACAACTATGACAGCAGAAGGTCCTAAACCTATGGGAATTAATGAATTATGTTCTGGAAAAAAGGTTGTTCTTTTTGCTGTACCCGGAGCATTTACACCAACCTGCAGCGTTCAGCACCTACCAGGGTTCATAGAGAATAGCCAAGCGATTAAAGACAAAGGCGTCGATGTTGTCGCTTGTATTTCCGTAAATGATCCTTTCGTAATGAGTGCTTGGGGTGAAGATAGAGGAGTTGGAGAAAATGTAATGATGCTTTCTGATGGTAATTGTGAGTTTACTTCAGCAATAGGCTTAGAAATGGATGGGAGTGGCTTTGGTTTAGGAACTAGGTCCCAAAGATATGCAATGGTTGTTGAGGACGGAGTAGTGTCTGAACTTCAAGTTGAGGCAGGCCCAGGTTTAGATGTTAGTTCTGCAGAATCTATTTTAGAAACTCTTTAATATGGCAAAACCTATATTTGACATAGGTCAAATTTGTGAATTAGATAAGTGGGAAACCTTTATCGATGGGCAGCCTTTCGACACCTTTAAGAAACTCAGAAAGGAAGCACCTATCTATTGGCACGAAGAAAGCCTTGAATTCGAACCAGGGTTTTGGGCTTTAACTAAACATGAAGACATAATTAAAGTATCTAAAGACCCCTTAACCTTTTCTTCAGCAGTAGGAGGCCATCTCATGACCATGGGTGACCCAGAAATAGTAGATCCTGCTGCTGTAGCTGCAATCATTGGAAATATGATTGGTATGGACCCACCTGATCATCAAATATACAGAAAAATGGTAGCACCAAGTTTTACTCCTAAGGCCATTAGGAGTTTAGAAAGTGATATGAGGTTAAAAGTTAGGGAGCTGCTAGATAACGTTTCTGATAAAGGAGAATTTAATTTCGTAACAGAAATATCTGAACAACTTCCTTTATGGGTTTTATGTGAAATGATGGGAATTGCAGAATCTGAAAGACCAAAAATTAGGGACTTAGTTAATAATTTGACTGATGCTTCTATAAATGCTGATCCAGATAAATCGATGCAAGTTTGGTTTAATTATATGGAACTCTTCAAGATGGGTAGGGACATGATTGAAGAAAGAAGAAAGAATCCAACAGATGACTTAATGAGCGTAGTAGCGAATACAAAAGTAGAAGGCGGAGAATTGCCACCTGAGCTTTTAGATGGGTTTTTCTTATTGATGGTTATCGCAGGCAATGAAACAACCAGAAATACTATAACTGGGGGATTGATGGCCTTGACAGAAAACCCCGAAGAAAGAGAAAAACTGATTAAAGATCCTTCTTTGATAGCTAATGCTACTGATGAGATGCTGAGATGGGTTACATCTGTAATTTATTTCAGAAGGACGGCAACTAAAGATACACAAATACGAGGTCAAGACATCCAAAAGGGAGACAAGGTTGTGATGTGGTATGGTTCTGCTAATCGAGATGAAGAAGTTTTTGAAGATGGACATCTTTTTCAAGTTGATCGACCTAATGCAAAAAAGCACCTTGCATTTGGTGCGGGTGAACATCTTTGTTTAGGAAATAGACTAGGGCATATGCAAATAAGAATCTTATTTGAAGAATTATTGCAACGTTATCCTAATATGCACTCTACTTCTGCCCCGGTAAGGGTGCCTTCTAACTTCCTAGCGGGCATTTCTGATTTGAAAGTGAGCATTTAAATGATCACAAAAGGGGATGATTATCCCATACATCAATTGCCAATACCTATTTCTGAAGTAGGAACTGAAAGAAATTTTTATGACCGGTACTTTTTTAATGGTTATAACGAAGATGGAAGTATATTTTTTGCTACTGCTCTATGCGTTTACCCAAACCTTAATTTAATAGACGGAAGCTTCGTGCTTGTTATTGATGGAACGCAACATAATTTTAGATATTCAGATATCTTAAACCAAGAGAGATTAGATACCTCAGTTGGATCACTTAAAGTTGTGGTAATTGAGCCTCTTAAGGAATTAAGAATAGAAGTTGATGACAAAGAAAAGGGTATTCGAGTTGAATTAAATTTCTCTGGTAGATTTGAACCTATGCAAGAACCCAGGATGACAATGAAAAGTGGCCCACGAACCACCATGGACTCCACCAGAATGACCCAACATGGACTCTGGAAAGGACAAATATCATTTAAAGATAGAGAAATTGATGTATCAGAACAAGAATATAAAGGCTCTAGAGATAGGTCCTGGGGCGTAAGACCTGTTGGTCTTCCCGATAGCCAAATGTTACCTCCATTGCAAATTCCACAATTCTACTGGTTATGGGCACCTGCAAACTTCGATGATTGCACTTCGCATTTATATTTTGTTGACGATTTATTAGGGAATCCAACCCATTCTCATTGCGTCATTCAGAAAAATACAAAAGCAAATATTTTGAATAATTTAAAGAAAGAAATTAGTTATAAAGAAGGAACACGAAGAATTGAAGAAGCTAAATTCACTGCCGAAACTCAAGATGGATCAGAAATCTCATGGATTTTAGAACCAAAATATCATATTTATATGTGTGGTTTGGGCTATATGCATCCCGAATGGGGCCATGGACACTTTAAGGGCGAAAACCAATCAACTTATGATTCATATGATTTAAATGAGGACATGCATGATCCTCCTTTCCTTCATATTCAAGCAATTTGTGACTTCACCTTAATAGATAAGAATGAAACTAAGAAGGGCTTGGGTGTGCTAGAAGAATTATTGATAGGACCTCACGCACCTAGCGGTTTTAAGGAGTTACTGGATGGCTATAAATAAGTATGGAATCTAATAAAGATCTATCTAATAAATTTATTGCTTATTATTCGTCTTTAGTTGGTAAGGAAATCTCATTGTTATCTTTTGAGAGAATCTTTGGAGGCGCTAGCAGAGAAACTTACAAAATCCATATTAAAGATCAGTCGAATTTGGAAGAGAAACTGATTTTACGAAGAACTCAGAAAAGCTCTTTAATTGAAACTTCTCAATCCACAGAGTACCTAGCTTATTCTGCTTATCAAGAAACATCCGTCCCAGTTCCTTTAATGATAGATATCAATGAAGACCAAGAAATTCTAGGAGCACCATTTATGTTAATGCAGCAGTTAGACGGAGTTGCTGCAAGTCCCTTTACTCCTGATGTGTATTCACCGAATGAACAAAAATTAGGTGAACAGTTTTGGTCAATCTTAGGAGAGATTGCAAAAAAAGATATAGAAGATGATTTTATCAATCAATTTGACAATACTGGTAACCCCTGTTGGAAACAGGAATTGGACAAATGGATTGCTGTCATAAGGGAGGATTCAATATCTGTTGAACCAATATTAGAAGCAGGGATAAGAAAACTATATGAAAACGAACCTAAAGAATCAAAAAAGAAGAGTTTAGTTCATGGTGATTACAGAAATGGCAATTTTCTTTTTATGGAAGACAGGATAACCGGAATACTTGATTGGGAGATGGCACATATAGGAGACCCTCTTGAAGACTTAGCTTGGGCCTTATCTCCTATTTGGAGCTGGCAAGATCAAGGAAAACCAGCTTATATGATAGCCAGACAGGAAGCTTTATCTATATGGGAAAAAGTAAGTGGTTTAACTATCGATGAAAATGACCTGAAATGGTGGGAACTATTTGCATGTGTAAAAGGAATGGCAATATGGATTTCGGCAGGTAATGAGTTTAAGACTGGAAAAAACATTGATCCAATTAATCTCTTTTCTCCATGGATTCCAGGTGATATACATTTAGAGATTATTCTTAATATCTTAGATGAGGATTTAAATTGAAACCTGAAATCAATATAGCTCTTATGAATGCAGCCCAGGAAATCCTATCAAGGTTTTCACCTATGATCGAGGATGAATACGAACAATCAAGATTAAATTCTTGGGGAGCTCTAATTTTAATTTCTGCAATGAAATTTAACCAATCCTACTCTTCATTAGTTGAAGAAAACAAGAGTATGATCAGCTGGCTAACGAAAACAAAAAAGAACTACAGCAAGGAATTATCTGCTGAAATTGATAATGTTGTTGTAAAAGAGAATGTTGAACAAAATATTTTAGATGAATATAACCAGTCCCTAAGGAGAATACTAATTAAAGCTCATATAGAAATAGATTTATTAGATGATGTTGAAAATAAAAGAGCTTGTCTTCAATTATTACGAAAAATGCATAGCCATAGGAAGGTTAGTGATCTTATAGGTATGCTTCAACAAGCAGATTCCTAACTACTCCACTGAATGAAACTCACAAATGTGTAAGCTCCAAAGAAGAATGGTGCTAGGTAAATAGTTGGTAATGCTTTTTGGTAAAGTTTATTAATTTTTTTCATTTGAATAATTGTTTATTAAAATATTATGTTCACTATATCATCTAAATCTATATATGTATATAAATATTATGAATATATTGAAAAGACCAAGTAAAACTTGGATTTTATAGAGTTCTTTTATGTTTATTTTTGCAATTGCTATTCCGTTCTCACCTCTTACAGCATAAAGCAAATAGATTTTTTCTCCTTCAACAAAAATAGCCGGGTCTCTTAATTGATTAACGGGTGTATTGATTGCACTAGCAGTTGACTCATATAACGGTAAATTTGCACCTTCCCAATCTTCTTCAGGACGTAGGACTTCTATTTTTTCAGAGGCTTTCCATAGAGTTGCTGGTTTTTTTAGGTTAACTTTTGACATGAAAATTCGTTCAGGCTTATCTCCCTTTCGTGTATAAAATATAAGTAATTGATCTTTGTGCACCAATACTGCTGAATGCCTGACACTATCTTCTAGTATTTGGTTGACTGGAGTATAGTCCTCTATATCCCCATTATTTTTATAAATGACGCCAGGCATTGAAATAGCGTAGTCATTTTTTTTATACGTAAATTTTCTAAAGTAAGGCCATCCAACTATTTTCTCCTTAACAGTAAAATCTAATCCGTTATTAGATGTAGCAACTCTAGTTTTCTGTAAACCAAACTCATCAAGTCCGTGAAAATACATTACCAGTCTTTGATTGACATCATCAACGTGAACATCAGGCGAAGCTATATGCGGAATCGTAAGATCATCAATCTTTTTTGGTATGTAAGGCAAAAGATCTGGATGTGCTTTCCTTTGTCCAAGTGTTTCAAGATCAAAATCTTTTGGGATTGTAGGCTTTTCCTGGAGAAAAAAGGAATTTTCTAGTAATAACGTTCCTCCTGGTTTGATTTGCCAAGGACCTTTTAAAGTATTTGAATAGGCTAGTTTAATCCGATCACCTTTATGATCTGCAAAATATAAATAATATTTACCTAACGGATCTTTTATCCATGCAGGTACTTTTATTAAAGATGGACCTTTGACATTCGTTCCTATTTCCTTACTAAGAAGTGGAGGAATAATTAAACCGTTTTCGAATCTCTGAACCTCTATTTTCACTTCTGTTATGGTTCTATCGCAACTTAATAATAGAACTATAAGTAGGACAATTATCAATTTCTTCATTTTGGAACATAATTTTTTATTTCTATTTGTCTAACTTTTTTTCCAACAAGGTATAATAAGCTAAAACTCAATGGCTAGAGAATATAATGCTGAATCTATAGAAGTCCTCTCTGGACTTGATCCGGTTAAAAAACGACCGGGCATGTATACCGAAACCTCTAGGCCAAATCACTTAGCCTTAGAAGTTATTGATAATAGCATCGATGAAGCGCTTGCAGGATATGCCACAACTATTGATGTTCAATTAAATAAAGATGGTTCCCTTAGCGTTGAAGATGATGGAAGAGGTATGCCTGTTGGGGTGCATCCTGATGAAGGTATTCCAGCAGTAGAGCTAATATTTACTAGGCTCCACGCTGGAGCAAAATTTTCTGATGAAGATTATAAATTTTCTGGAGGTCTTCATGGTGTTGGCGTATCTGTAGTCAATGCTTTATCACTTAATTTATCTGCTGAAATCAAAAGAGGAGGTCACAAATACCTTCTAGAGTTTAAGAATAGTGAAAAAAAGAAAGAATTAGCTAAGCTAGATAAAGTAGGCAAAAAGAATACCGGTACCAAAGTAACCTTTCTTCCTGATCCTCAATATTTTGATAATGCTAAGTTTTCAGTATCCCAACTTATGGCTGCACTGAAAGCAAAAGCAGTGTTGTCTCCAGGCCTAAAGATTTCCTTTAAAGATAAGGAATCAGGAAAATCAGAGAGTTGGTGTTTTGTAGATGGTTTAGCAGCTTACTTAGTTACCAGCAACAAAGGAGGAGACTTAATTCCTGCTGAACCTTTTGAAGGGGAACATTTTAATGAAGATGGAGGTCTCACATGGGCCTTACAATGGGTACAAGGAATATCTGATCCTATTTCTGAGAGTTACGTAAATTTAATTCCAACCACTCAAGGTGGTACTCATGTTAACGGATTAAGATCAGGCCTAAATGAAGCCTTAAAAGAATTTTGTGAGTTTAGAAATCTAATTCCAAGAGGGGTGAAGATAACCGCGGATGATGTTTGGTTGAACTGCAGTTCAATACTTTCCGCTAAATTAAAAGATCCCCAATTTACTGGCCAAACAAAAGAAAGACTTTCTTCGAAAGAATTTTCTACAGTTGCTTCAGCAATCGTTAAAGATGCTTTTAGTCTTTGGTTAAACCAACACACTGAAGAAGGTGAAGCTATTGCACAAATATGTATAGATAATGCTCAAGCAAGACAGAAAAGTAATAAGAAAGTAGATAGAAAGAAGGTAAGTTCTGGACTTGCTCTGCCTGGGAAACTAACTGATTGTACTTCAGAGGATCCAGAAACTAGCGAATTATTTTTAGTAGAAGGCCAGTCAGCTGGAGGTTCAGCTATTAAGGCAAGAGATAGAAATTTTCAGGCGATCTTGCCTTTAAAAGGAAAGATCATGAATACTTGGGAAGTTGAGGTTAGTGATGTTTTGGCATCTCAAGAAGTAAATAATATTGCTGTTGCATTAGGAGTTGAGCCTGGGAGTAATAATTTAGAGGGGTTAAGATACGGAAAAGTTTGTATATTGGCTGATGCAGATTCCGATGGCCTTCATATAGCTACTTTATTATGTGCTTTATTTTTAAGACATTTTAGGCCTTTAGTAGAGGCTGGAAGGGTATATGTCTCTATGCCACCTTTATACAGAGTTGATCAAGGTAAAGATGTTCATTACGCAATAGATGATAACGAGAAAGATAAGCTCGTGAACACACTACAGAAAAAAAATAAGAAAACAAAGATCGAGGTGCAAAGATTTAAAGGATTAGGAGAAATGAATGCTTCCCAATTAAGAGAAACAACTATGCTTCCTGGATTAAGAAGACTCGTTCAATTAACTGTAAAGACCGGTGACAAATCAATGCAAGTTGTAGATATGTTGTTATCTAAGAAAAGGTCTCAAGACCGAAAAGAGTGGCTGGAAGATAAAGGAAATTTAGCAAATGTCTGAAAAGCTTGAAAAACAATCAATAAGTCAATTCAGTGAAAAGGCATACCTAGATTATTCTATGTATGTCATCTTGGATAGAGCTTTGCCTCATATAGGAGATGGATTGAAGCCGGTGCAAAGAAGAATTATTTACGCTATGTCAGAGCTAGGTTTAAGTGCAGCGGCAAAGTATAAAAAGAGTGCAAGGACTGTTGGAGATGTTATAGGTAAATTTCATCCTCATGGAGATAGTGCTGCTTATGAAGCTATGGTACTTTTATCTCAATCTTTTACTACTAGATATCCTTTAATAGACGGTCAAGGAAATTGGGGTTCTTTAGATGATCCTAAATCTTTTGCAGCAATGCGTTACACAGAATGCAGATTGTCTCCTTATGCTAAAAGTCTTTTAGAAGAATTAGGGCAAGGAACAGTAGATTGGACAAGTAATTTTGATGGAACTCTTTTAGAACCCTCTGTTTTACCAGCTCGCCTTCCGAATCTCTTATTAAACGGGGCTACAGGCATTGCAGTTGGTATGGCAACTGATATTCCTCCGCATAATCTCAATGAAGTAGTGAAAGCTTGTATTAAGATTCTAGAAGAACCAAAAGTAAGTTTAGAAGATCTTTATAAAATCATTCCTGGTCCTGATTATCCAACTGAAGCAGAAATTATTTCCCCTGAAGAAGAACTTAGAGAAATTTATAGCACCGGAAGAGGTAGCGTAAAGATGAGAGCAACTTATGAAGTAGAGGATGGAGAAATAGTTATTCTTGCACTCCCTCATCAAACTTCTAGTTCTAAGATTCTGGAACAAATCGCATCTCAGATGGAAGCAAAGAAACTTCCTATGATTATAGATTTAAGAGATGAGAGTGATGAAGAAAGCCCAACAAGATTAGTATTAGTGCCTAAATCCAATAGAGTAGATAAAGAAGCTGTTATGAATCATCTGTTTGCCACAACAGACTTACAGAAGAATTACAGGGTAAATATGAATTTAATTGGTTTAAATGGAAAACCTCAAACAAGAGACATAAAGCTTGTATTAAAAGAGTGGTTGTCATTTAGAACACAGACGGTTACGCGAAGGCTCCAATATAGACTTGACTGGGTTTTAGACAGATTACATATTCTAGAAGGTTTATTGGTTGTCTTTATAAATATAGATGAAGTAATAAGCATAATTAGGAATGAAGACGAACCCAAAAAAGTCTTACAGAAGAAATTTAAATTGAGCGTTATACAAGTAGATGCAATTCTTAAGATACGGTTGCGCCAATTAGCAAAATTAGAAGAAATAAAAATTAAAGAAGAACAAGGAAGTCTAGATTCTGAAAGAAAAGATTTAGAAAAATTATTGGGCTCTAAGACAAGACTAAAGACTTTAATAAAAAAAGAACTAAAAGCCGATGCCGAAGTTTATGGAGACGAAAGGAATAGCCCAATAGTTTATAGAGAAGAGGCAACGGCATTTGATGAGACTGAATTGATCTCTTCTGATCCTGTTACTGTAATATTATCTGAAAGAGGTTGGGTAAGAGCTGCTAAAGGCCATGACATTGAACCCGAATCATTAAACTATAGAGAAGGCGATACTTTCTTCGCTTCTGCAAAAGGAAGAAATAATCAAAACGCAGTGTTCTTAGATTCCAAAGGAAAAGCTTACACACTTCCTTGTCATTCTTTGCCTTCAGCGAGAAGCCAAGGAGAGCCACTGAGTGGAAGATTAAATGCAGAGTCAGGAGAGACTTTTGCCGGAGTTATTTCAGGTCCGGTAGAATCACAAGTAGTACTTGCCTCTAGTTCGGGTTATGGCTTTGTGGCGAATCTAGGTGATTTACAGACGAAGAACAAATCAGGAAAAGCGGCCTTAAGAGTTCAAGAGGGCGCACAAGTACTTATTCCTAGAGCTGTAGAGAACGAACAGGATGTGCTAGCAGCCATTACTAATCAAGGAAGGATGTTGGTATTTCCATTAACCGAATTACCAAAATTGGCTAGAGGCAAAGGAAATAAAATTATAGGAATCCCCAAAGCTAGTTTTGAATCTGGAGAGGACTTCCTACAAGAAGTTGCTGTCTTAGGTGAAGGAAGGGAATTAAGGTTATTGAGTGGAAAAAGACATTTTACGATCAAGTCTAAAGATTTGGAGAATTTTGTTGGCAATAGAGGTAGAAGAGGTAATTTCTTACCTAAAGGTTTTAGAAAGGTTGATGGCATAGAAGTCATTGGCAGTGATCAAAGCAATAATAAAGAAGAAAATTAAATTTCTATATAGATAAGGACAGATATGAAAGATAAATTTCCAATTATAGGACCTTCAGCTGTGGTAACTAAAGATATGTGTGATCTAAATAATCATATGAATGTTGTTTACTATCAGCATATTTTTGAAGACGGATGTTTAGGATTTTTCACAGAAATGGGTTTTACTGCTGAATATTTTGAAGAAGGGTTTTCTAGTTTCACCCTGGAAACAGATATTCGTTATTTAAAAGAGCTATTAGAAGGTGAAAAAGCTTATCCTTACTTTAGACTTGTGAACTTAAGTCCAAAACTGATTCATTATGCGGGAATCATCTTGGACGAGTCAGGAGAAGTTTCGGCATTCACAGAAAATGTTTTAGCTCACGTTGATATGAGCGTTAGAAAAACTTCAATAATGCCTGAAAAGATTTATTCACCTTTACAGCAGATGTTAGACGAGCACAATCAAACAGGTGATATGGGCTTTGATTTAAGGTTAAAAGTTAAATAGACCCCAGTCTTTTTTGTACTTCTTCAGTTAGCAAAGGTAAGACTTCTGGAGCTTTAAGATTTTCTTCAAGCTGTTCAATTTTTGAAGCTCCTAATATTATTGTAGAAACGTTTTTGTTTAGTAGGCACCAAGCTATAGCAATTTTAGACAGGCTTTCTCCTAATTCTTCTGCAATATTCATCAATTCAGCAACTTTCTTCATCCTTGCTTGACCTCTATCTGAATCTATCATGTGTTTTTTTAACCATTCATAACCTTCCAAAGAAGCTCTAGACCCCTTTGGTATACCATCAAGATATTTTCCTGTTAGTGCACCTGAAGCTAATGGAGACCAAATAGTAGTACCCATACCAAATTTTTCAAAAATAGGTTTGTATTCAATTTCAAATCTTTTTCTATCTAATAGATTGTATTGGGGCTGTTCCATTGTTGGAGGAGTTAAGTGATGTTTTTCGGCAAAATCATAAGCTTCCGTAATTTCTTCTGCAGTCCATTCAGAGGTTCCCCAATAAAGCACCTTCCCTTGGGTTATTAGATTGTGCATTGCCCAAACAGTTTCTCCAATCGGAGTATCCGGGTCGGCTCTATGACAGAAATAAAGATCTAAGTAGTCAACTTGGAGTCTTTCTAGTGCTTGATCACATGCTTCACTTACATGCTTTCTACTTAACCCAATTTGGGTCGGCAGAGGTTTTTCTTTTGTTCCGAAGAAAACTTTAGAAGATACACAATATGAATCTCTTGGCTTATCTAATGCTTTCAATGCCTTACCCATTACTACTTCAGATTGACCTCTTTCATAGCCTTCAGCGTTATCGAAGAAGTTAATCCCTGCGTCTAAACAAGTACCAAACATTTTTTCAGCTAACTTAGTATCAACTTGCTTGTTGAAAGTTACCCAAGACCCAAAAGAAAGTTCAGAGACTTTTAGTCCTGATTTTCCTAAATTCCTATACTTCATAATGTTCCCTTATATTTGATTTAAAGCTTTGGTTAAGTTTTCTAAACCTTCACTAATATCATCTTCGGATATATTCAGTGCAGGTGCAAATCTTAAAGCTTTATTTCCTGCAGTAACTAGAATTAATCCATTTTCGTAACATCTATCTAGTAATTCAAAAGCATCTAACTCTTTAATATCACAACATATCCATAAACCAGAAGATCTTATACCTGAAAAGACTTTTGTATTAGTAGCCATATTTGATAATGCACTCATCATAAATTTTTCCTTCTGCTTCACTTCATTCAAGAAGGCCGGATCGGAAACTATTTGTATGACTTTATCAGAAACCGCACAAGCGATTGGATTCCCTCCAAAAGTAGATCCATGTGTACCTGTTGATAAAGATGGAGCTATATTATTTTTTGTTAATGTGGCACCGATGGGCATCCCGCCGCCTAAACCTTTTGCCGAAGTTAAAATATCTGGCTCAATGTCATATTTCATATAACCAAACAAATATCCCATTCTGCCTACACCACTTTGGACTTCATCCATGATTAGAAGAGTTCCATTTTCATCGCACAACTCTCTGAGAGATTTTAAGAAAGCTTGATCAATTTCATAAACTCCTGCCTCGCCTTGTACAGGTTCAACGATTATTGCAGCTGTTTTATTTGAAATTAAACTTTCGACAGAACTAATATCATTATATTTAGCATGTTTGACTCCGCTGACTAAAGGTCCAAAACCTATTTTATGGTTATCTGAACCTCCTAGAGAAATATTTAAAAGAGATCTGCCATGGAAAGAGTTTTCAAAAGAAATTAATTCATCTCTATTTTCTCCTCTATCATGATGAAATTTTCTTGCTATCTTTATCGCCGCTTCATTTGCTTCAGAGCCTGAGTTGCTGAAATAGACTTTTTCAGCAAAAGTTAAATCTGTAAGTTTTTTTGCAAGATTGATAGCAGGTTCATTTGCTAAGTAATTACTCGTATGCCAAAGTTTATTGGCTTGTTCATTAAGTTCTTTAATTAAGATCGGATGAGAGTGGCCTAGGCTATTAACTGCAATACCTCCTCCTAGATCAATATATTCTTTATTATTTTTATCCCAAACTCGTGATCCTAGAGCTCTATCTGGTATAAAGTCTGCAGGTGCATAGTTGGGCATCATTACCTCTTCGTAAGTGCCCTTTAGCTCAATATTATTGTTATTATCCTTATTCATATAGCTTAGAATGATCTGCGCGTTGTATTATAGATGCCCTAAACATATGATCAAAATTCAAAGTAATAAAGAAAATAACTTTCATCGCATCTTGATAAGACCTAACCAATCAATAAGTTGGAAGTCTGGTCTTGTTTTTGTGTTGGTTATTGCCTTTACTTGTTTAAGCATAGGTTTAGGTTTTGCTTATGTAGGCGCCACATTAATACTTCCATTTGCGGGTTTAGAGGTCATATTCGTAGGAATTTGTACCTACTTAGTGCTTAACAAAACTTCGCAACAAGAAGTGATAACTTTATCTAAAGATAAACTAATAATTGAGAAGGGAGCATATAAATTAAAAAAAGTATGGGAATACTTCCGGCTATGGTCTTACATTACAGTAGAAAGACCCAAACACCCCTGGTACCCAGCTCACATAGTAGTCACTTCAAAGGGTGAAAGAGTTCCTTTAGGTGATTTTCTAAATGAACAAGAGAAGGAAGAGTTAGTTTCTAGCCTAGAGAATATTATTCAAGATTTGAGATAAATATAAGAATTAACCCTTAACTTAGTTAAGCAGATGACTCTTAATCATTTTCTCTGATCAAACCTTTTTCCAACCAT
>MDTA01163925.1_pt1 | contig 19269 bp, 15 predicted proteins | sample 811151 | NCBI WGS metagenome assembly MDTA01 (sample SAMN05326648, study PRJNA326480) | marine metagenome | isolation source: seawater | place: Indian Ocean: South | collected 2010 | reverse complement strand
TGGCATCCTGTACCGCGTGGAAGCTTTCTTTTACCTTGCCCAGCAGGGTCTTGCGAATGGGGAAATGCACATTCACGTTGTCTACGGTCATCAGGGTTTCGGTGCCGGTGGCGGCAGGCAGAGGGTGCTCCGGTGGTTCCGCTTCTATCAGTTTGCGGGTGTAGGCATGAGTGGGCGACGCGAACAGGGCTTCCGTCGCGCCGTGTTCAACCATTTTCCCGTGCTCCATGACCACCACACGGTCGGCATAACGGCGCACGATGCTCAGATCATGGGTAATCAGCAACACCGCCATGCCCAGCTTGTGTTGCAGCGACTTCAACAGTTCCAGCACCTGTTTCTGCACCGTCACATCCAGTGCTGTGGTGGGTTCGTCCGCAATCAGCAGATCGGGTTCATTGGCCAGCGCCATGGCAATCATTACCCGCTGCTTTTGCCCGCCCGACAACTGATGAGGGTAGCTCTTCAGGCGGGTTTCCGGGGTAGGAATGCCGACCAGTTCAAGTAACTCGAGACAGCGTTTACGGGCCTGGGGGCCGCGCATGCCTTTGTGCAGTTCCAGGGTCTCGCTGATCTGTTTTTCAACGGTATGCAACGGATTGAGCGAGGTCATCGGCTCCTGGAAGATCATGCTGATGTGCCGGCCACGAATCTGACGCAGGCGCTTTTCCTGAGCCTGCAGCAAGTCTTCGCCCTTGTAGAGAATGTGTCCGGCGGGATAAGCCGCATGGCGTTCATCCAGTAGCCGAAGTATCGACAGGGCAGATACCGACTTGCCGGAGCCGCTTTCGCCAACCAGCGCGAGAGTCTGGCCTTTGTCGATGCTGAATGACAGCCCGTCAACCACCCGTGGGCCGTTATCGAAGGTGATGGACAGGTCCGAGATGGAAAGCAGGTCACTCATATCAGTTCTTTCTCGGGTCAAAGGCATCGCGCACCGCTTCTCCCACAAACACCAGCAGCGTAAGCATGACGGCCAGTGACACGAATGCGGAAATACCCAGCCAGGGGGCATGAAGGTTGGCTTTACCCTGGGCAATCAGTTCACCCAGTGATGGCGATCCCGAGGGCAGGCCGAACCCCAGGAAATCCAGAGACGTGAGCCCGGTTATGGCGCCGGTGAGAATAAACGGCATGAACGTGAGGGTTGCCACCATGGCATTGGGCAGAATGTGCCGGAACATGATTCTGCGATTATCCAGGCCGAGTGCTCTGGCGGCTTTCACATACTCGAAGTTACGGGCGCGGAGAAACTCAGCCCGCACGACATCCACCAGCCCCATCCAGCTGAACAGCAGCATGATGCCCAGCAACCACCAGAAATTGGGCTGAACAATCGAAGACAGAATGATGAGCAGGTACAACATGGGCAAACCAGACCAGATCTCGATAAAGCGCTGGCCAAACAGATCGATCTTGCCACCGTAGTAGCCCTGAAGTGCGCCAACGGCAACGCCAACGATGGAACTGGCGATGGTGAGCGTCAGGCCGAACAACACCGAAATACGGAAACCATAGATCACCCTGGCAGCCACATCCCGCCCCTGGTCATCGGTTCCCAGCCAGTTCTCGGCACTGGGTGGCGCAGGTGAGGGCACGGTGAGCTCGTAGTTGATGGTGTTATAGCTGAAGCGGATGGGCGGCCAGAGCATCCAGCCATTGCTCTGGATTTCGCTCGCAATGAAGTCGTCCCGGTAATCAGCTTCCGTGGGTAGAAAACCACCAAAGGTTTCTTCGGGCACTTGCTGAATGACCGGAAAGTACCAGTCTCCGTTGTAGGAAACGACCAGGGGTTTATCGTTGGCTATCAGTTCCGCACACAGCGAGAGGCCAAACAGCACCAGAAAAATCCAGAGGCTCCAGAAGCCGCGCCGGTTGGCGGTAAAGTTATTGAGTCGTCTGCGCTGAATCGGCGAGAGGGTTGCCACGATTACGCACCCTCCCGGCTTTCGAAATCGATGCGCGGATCAACCGCGACATAAGTGAGGTCGCTGATCAGCTTCATCACCAGCCCCATCAGCGTCAGGATGTAGAGAGTGCCGAAAATGACCGGATAATCCCGGTTGAGGGCAGCCTCAAAACCAAGCAGGCCGAGGCCGTCCAGCGAGAAGATTACCTCAATCAACAACGACCCGGTAAAGAACAGCGCCACCAGAACGCCGGGCATACTGGCAATGACAATCAGCATGGCATTACGGAACACATGGCCGTAAAGCACCTGCTTCTCTTCCAGGCCCTTGGCCCTGGCGGTGACCACATACTGCTTGCTGATTTCGTCCAGAAACGAGTTCTTGGTCAGCAGCGTGAGGGTAGCGAACCCGCCGATCACGTTTGCGGTCACTGGCAGGGCGAGATGCCAGAAATAATCAGCAACCTTCTGGTACCAGGTCATCTCGTCAAAACCCGGCGAGGTCAGGCCCCGGAGCGGGAACAGATCGAAATAGCTACCGCCGGCAAACAGTACGATCAGCAGGATGGCAAACAGGAATCCGGGAATGGCGTAGCCGACCACGATCGCGGAACTGGTCCAGACATCGAACCGGGAGCCATCCGTGACCGCCTTACGGATGCCCAGTGGAATGGAGACGAGGTAGATAATCAGCGTGGACCAGAGGCCGAGGGAAATGGAGACCGGCATCTTGTCCAGAATCAGTTCGACGACGCTTCTGTCCCGGAAAAAGGAATCGCCGAAATCGAAGGTGGCGTAATCGCCCAGCATTTTGAAAAAGCGTTCGTGCGCAGGCTTGTCGAAGCCGTACATGGCCTCAAGTTCTTCAAGAAGTTCGGGCGGCAGGCCCCGGGAGGCCCGGCTGTCTCCGGAACTGCTCGCCACTTCACTGCCGACATCGCCACCACCGGCGCGCGCCAGAGCGCTGCTGCCGTGGCCTTCCATCTCCGCGAGAATCTGTTCAATGGGGCCACCGGGAGCGGCCTGAACAATGACAAAATTCAACAGCATGATCCCCACCAGGGTGGGGATGATCAGGGCGAGGCGGCGGAGTATGTAAATGCCCATTCAGGGAGCAGTCCTTACTACAGCGTCGTGATAGCGAACGGTATCAGCGTTCACTCCACCAGTTGTTAAGGTCGATGCCGTTCTTGGGCGTGTTGGCCGGGCGTTTCAGGTGGTTCCAGTAGGCCACCCGATCCTTGCGCAAATGCCAGTGCGGGATCACGTAATGGCCATTCAGCAGCACACGATCCAGTGCGTGCACCCGGCGTACAAGCTCTTCCCGGTCCGGCGCCTGAATGACCATGTTGACCAGCTCATCGATGACGGGATCGCTAACGCCCATGAAATTGCGGGAGCCGGGTACATCGGCATTACTCGAGTGCCAGTAGTCCCGTTGTTCGTTGCCCGGAGAATCAGATTGAGGCAGCACCTGGGTGATCATGTCGAAATCAAAACTCCGAACCCGCTGAACATACTGGTTGCTGTCGACCAGGCGCACCGACACATCGATGCCCAACTTTCCAAGATTCTGTTTGAAGGGTAGAACCACTCGTTCAAAGCTTTTCTGGAACAGAAGGATCTCGAATGCCAGTGGTTTGCCAGTCTCCTGATGGACCATTTTGCCATTCTTGATCTGATACCCGGCTTCGGTCAGAAGTTTCATTGCGGTACGCAGATTGTCCCGCAGGCTGACGCCGTTACCGGTATCCGGTGGTACATAGGCCTCTGTGAAAACGTCGGGGCTTAGTTGATCCCGATAGGCTTCAAGAATTTCAAGCTCTCGCCCTTCAGGCAAGCCCGACGAGGCAAGATCGCTGTTCTCAAAATAGCTGCTGGTGCGAGTGTACTGGCCAAAGAACAGGTTCTGGTTGGCCCACTGGAAATCAAAACCGTAGGCCAGCGCCTCCCGAACCAGGGGATCCTGAAACACCGGCTTGCGGGTATTGAAGATAAAGCCCTGCATGCCGGTGGGGCGGTGGTGCTCAATGGCTTCTTTCTCAATATCGCCGCTCTCGAACTGACGACCGGTATAGGCAGTGGCCCAGTTCTTGGCGGAGGTTTCCTGGCGGAAATGGAAATTACCGGCTTTGAAAGCCTCCAGGGCGACGGTGTCGTCGTTGTAGTACTCGTAGGAAATGGTGTCGAAGTTGAACCGGCCTTTGCGTACACCCAGATCTTTGGCCCAGTAGTCGTCGACTCTCTGGTAGGTAATGGAGCGGCCTGCGTCAAAAGAGGCAATCCGGTAAGGGCCACTGCCCACCGGGATGGTCAGGCCGCTGCTTTCAAACTCTCGATCCTGCCAGAAATGTTCTGGCAGGACGGGCATCTGGCCAAGAATCAGGGGCAGTTCCCGATTGTTGGTTTGCGCAAAGTCAAAGCGGATCCGGTGACTGTTTTCAATGGTGACCTTGTCTACATCCGCGTAGTAGTTGCGGTAAAACGGGTGGCCTTCGGTGGTCAGAATCCGGTAGGAAAACTCCACGTCTTCAGCGGTGATTGGTTCACCGTCCTGGAAGCGGGCCTCTTTATTCAGATTGAAGATGACAAAGCTGCGGTCTTCCGGCACTTCAACGGACTCGGCAATCAGCCCATATTCGGAAAACGGCTCGTCGGCAGAAGACTCCAGAAGGGTATCGTACACGTATGCGTTAATACCCGCCGCAGAGATGCCCCGGATGACAAAGGGGTTAAAACTATCGAAGCCGTTGGCAACCACAGATAACTTCAGTTCGCCGCCTTTCGGGGCATCCGGGTTGACGTAGTCGAAGTGACTGAAATCCGCAGGGTACTTCAGTTCACCGTGCATGGCGATGCCATGCACAGGAGTGGGGTTTTCGGTGACGCCTTCATCGGCTGAGGCGAAACAGGCAGACGCTGCCAGAGCCAGCGTCGCGGTAATTCTGGTCAGCAAGGGTGCTTCTGGTTTTTTTGTCATGGTTCTCGCACGTTACGGACTGTTTCTTATGTCCACGTAGAGTACCAGACTTTGGCCGGGTTGGAGATAACGGTCCGTATTAAGATCGTTCCATGATGCGATGTCACGCACATTCACCGAAAACCGGCTGGCGATGGCGGACAGGGAGTCGCCGCTGCGAACCCGGTATCCTACCTTGCGCACCATGGCCTTGCCACGGGTATTCGAAGCTACCATGGTCGGCTTTGAAGTTTTCGACCAGATCACCAGCTCCTTGCCTGGAATCAGGGGGTCTCCCGGTGCCATGCCATTCCAGGCAGCCACTTCCCGAACCGAAACCCGGTGCTCCCTGGCGATATCCCAGAAGGTATCGCCCCGGCGCACGGTGTACCGTATCTTGTTGCCGCTGCGCTTGCGATCCTGTGTTCGCTCCAGTCGCTGGGCCTGGCTTAGCGCATAGGCGTCGGAGCCCTTGGTGGAAGACGGAATCAGCAGTTGCTGGCCAATCCGGATCAGGTCACTGTTGAGTTTGTTGACCTGTTGAATGACCGATGGGGTAGTGGAGAACTTGCGGGCAATAGTGTTCAGGCTGTCACCCTTGCGGACTTTATAGTTCTGCCAGGATACACGCTGTTCGCTTGGGAACTCTGCCAGTGCGGTTTGGAATGCCTCGGCCTGTTGCTTGGGTACCAGCAAGCGATGGGGGCCATCCGGATTGGTTGCCCAGCGATTGTAGGACGGGTTCAGCAGATAGATTTCATCAATATCCACGCCGGCTAATTCTGCGGCCTGGGCCAGATCCAGCTGGGAGCCGGTATCCACCACTTCGAAATACGGTTCGTCTTTTAATGGTGGCAGGTCGATACCGTGGGCTTTCGGATCGTCGAAAATTTTTGCCAGGGCAATCAGTTTGGGCACATAGTGGCGGGTCTCCGTCGGTAATGTCAGAGACCAGTAATCTGTGGATTTTCCGGCGTTGCGGTTACGACGCATGGCGCTGGATACGGTCCCGCCCCCGGAATTATAAGCGGCCAGGGCCAGGGTGTAATCGCCATCGAACCGGTTGGCCAGGCGCTCCAGGTAAGTCAGGGCAGCATCGGTAGCCGCAATCACGTCCCGTCGGTCATCATGCCACCAGCTTTGGGTCAGCCCGAAGTATTTGCCGGTAGACGGGATGAACTGCCAAAGCCCGGCAGCGCGACCGTGGGAGTAGGCAAAAGGATCAAAGGCGCTTTCTACCACTGGCAACAGAGCCAGTTCGCTGGGCAGGCCGCGTTTTTCGGTTTCATTGATAATGTAATGCAGGTACCGGGAGCCTCTTTCCACCACGCGATCGATGTAACGGGGGTGGCGCACGTACCAGTCCAATTGAGCCTGTACCCTGGCATTGTCGACGGAGTGGTCCATGGTGAAACCGGCGCGAAGTCGTGACCACAGATCGTCTGTTCTGGTGGATGCGTCGGATTGTCGGGCGGGATTGTCCAGTTTTTCCCGAGCTTGCTGGGCCTTGGCCTGAAGTTCCGGGGAGATGGCGTCATCTAATGGTGCCCCGCTGGCACTGTCCTCTCCATTGCCGGCAGCGACGTCAGCCTTGAGGTCCTCATCGCCCTTGGCAACAACCACTTGCTGTGAGTCCAGGGGGTCTTTTTGCTGATTCTCTTCCTCGGTCCCGAACCAGGCCGAAGGTGTATGCCAGTTTTCGGCGATCTGACTGGTACTGCAGCCGCTGAAAAGGGTTGACGCGAGAAGGATGAAGGGCAGTCGTTTTACCGGCATAAACACAGGGTTCCGGGTGGAGCCGGCGGGTATCTGTAAAAATAGCCGGCATATTTAACAGGTTACGTTCGATAATTGCTCGAAATTCTATGGGAGCGTTTTCCGGGCGGTCAAGCCGAGCCATGTTACGGCTGTGAGATAAATTGTTAAGCAGTGACCGCCCGCACGCTCAGAAGTTATCCTTGCCGTGGCGCACGGCTGCAAAAACCGCACAATCCGAGCCGGTGGCAAGGCGGTGTGTGGTGCTGTAATTCTCGGCGGCCTCTATGACCATGGCATCATCCCACCGAAGGAATGGATTCAGCTGTTTCTCCTGGCCGATCGTGGTCGGCACGGTTGGCTTACCCCGTTCCCGAAGGTCTTTGCAGGCGTTCTCAAACTCGGCCAACGCCTTATCTTCGGGTAGCCAGTGACGGGCGAAGCGAAGGTTTGCCAGGGTGTATTCATGAGCACAGTATACTGCAGTGTTATCCGGAAGGTCCCGCAGGGTCTGGAGCGAGGTATGCATCTGCTCCGGTGTGCCTTCGAACAGTCGTCCGCAGCCGCAGACAAACAGTGTGTCGCCGCAGAATAGAACGGGGTTGTCATTTACCTGGGTGTCGCTGTAATAGGCAATATGATCCAGTGTATGGCCGGGAACTGCCAGGACATCGAACGTGATGCCTTCCCAGACGGCTTCATCGCCGGCATGGACCGTGTTTGTGGCACCCTTGAAGGGTGAATCCGTCGGCCCAACAATACGGATGTCCGGATACTGTTGCTGAAGCTCTTTCACGCCGCCGGTGTGATCCGGGTGGTGATGGGTGAGCAGGATGGTGTCTGCTGAGAAACCGCTGTCACTGAGATAGTCCAGTACCGGCTTTGCCTGGCCGGGATCGACTATCAGGGTCTTGCCGGACTCAAGGTTGGTAAGGCACCAGATATAGTTGTCTGAGAATGCCGGAACCGGATGAATGCGCAAGGTGGCCACCCCATGTGTTCAATGAATGTGCCTGTTATGATAATGCAACAACGGGTACAGCCCAAGGAGCGGCAGGTTGCGCGAGCAATCAAGCCTTTAGTGGATCGGGTAGGGGAGCCAGCGTGACAACCAGCGGCGTGATTGACTATTCAGCACGACATGAGAGCTTTGAGCGTTGGGTGCAGACCCCCCTCGGCCGCTCCCTGCTGGCCAGCCAGAGAGCGGTGCTTGATAAGGAACTGCAAGGCCTTACGGGGGCAAGACAACTTCAGGTCGGCCTGAGTCACCGATTGCCTTTGGCGAGTGGTACCGATTTTGCCCAGAAGATTATTACCTGCCCGGCCTGGCATGCCCATATGCCAGAGGGCGTGGCGGTTTGTGACGCCGACGAGCTGCCGTTTCCCGGTGATTCCATGGATCTTGTGATCCTTCATCATACGGCCGATTTCTCTCCGGATCCGCACCAGGTACTTCGCGAGTCCGCCCGTGTATTGCGAGGTGAGGGGCGCATCGCTCTGGTTGGGTTCAACCCCCTCAGTCTCTGGGGCGCACGCAGGCTGGTTTCCCGCCATCGGTTTGGCCCCTGGGGTGGTCGGTTCCTGATGCGATCACGAATGGAGGACTGGCTCAGGTTGCTGGGGTTCGAGCTGGAAAACAGTGGCACCTATTTCTGTACCCTTCCGCTGCAGCGAAAACACGGGGCATCCGGAAGACGGCAGCGTTTGGCCGCCAGTAGCCGCCCTCATTTACTGCCCACGGGCGCCTATTACTGTATCCTTGCGCGCAAACGCGAATACGCCGGGATCCGGACCAGGGCATCCTGGCGCAAGAGCAAGGTGATTTCTTTGCCCGGAACCGTGGGGGTATCCAGTGGCTGTGCCAGCCATAGCTCAGGCAGGGTGGACAGGCGTGGAACAGAACAGGAGCAGTAATGGCTGGTAAGGTAGTGATGTATACCGACGGAGCCTGTAAAGGTAACCCGGGCCCCGGGGGGTGGGGTGTTGTGTTGCGCTATGGCGATGCGTGCAAGACCATGCACGGTGGCGAGTTGCAAACCACCAACAACCGAATGGAGCTGATGGCGGCCATTCGAGGCTTAAGGGAGCTCAAGCGCGCTTGCCAGGTGGAGTTGTATACGGACTCACAATACGTGCGCAAGGGCATTACCGAATGGATGAGCGGCTGGAAGCGCAATGGCTGGAAAACCTCGGCAAAGAAACCGGTCAAGAATGCGGATCTGTGGCAGGAGCTCGATGCTGAAACTGCCCGGCACACCGTTAACTGGCATTGGGTGAAGGGTCATTCAGGGCATCCTGATAACGAGTTGGCGGATGAGTTGGCCAACCGCGGAGTCCGCGAACTGAACGGGGCCTGAACCCTGGCCCCTGGAAAACCGATTAATGAGCAGTGAGTGAGAGCGCAGTTGCATGAGACAGATCGTACTGGATACCGAAACCACGGGTATTGATCCGAACGAAGGTCACCGCATTATCGAAATTGGTTGTGTGGAAGTGATCGAGCGCGAGCTGACCGGTCGCAACTATCACGTATACATTAACCCTGAGCGGGAGGTAGAAGCGGAGGCTATCACCGTTCACGGTATCACCAATGAATTTCTGGCCGACAAGCCAAAGTTTGCGGAGGTTGCCGACGAGTTCTTTGAGTTCATCAAGGGTGCAGAGCTGGTCATCCATAACGCCGCGTTCGACGTGGGCTTCATGGACTCCGAATTCGCCCGTCTGAAACCGGTTCGGAAAACAGCAGACCATTGCGGCATTGTCGATTCACTGGCCATTGCCAGGAAAAAGCACCCGGGCCAGAAAAACAATCTCGACGCCCTGTGCAAGCGTTATGGAGTGGATAACTCCAACCGTGACCTTCACGGGGCATTGCTGGACGCCGAGATCCTGGCAGACGTCTATCTGCTGATGACCGGCGGCCAGACCGCGCTTTCCCTGGATGCCGGCTCCGGCGATGGAGGTGGCGATGGCGGTATTCGCCGAATCTCCGGTGAGCGCGCGCCTTTGGCGGTGGTTCGGGCCTCCAGTGATGAAGCCTCGGCCCATGATGAGTTCATGGCGATGATGGAGAAGCAGGCCGGAGAAACGGTGTGGTCCCGGTTGCAGGCAACAGAATGAGAACCACGTTCAGCTGTACCATTTGTTACATTCCGGCTTTCTTGAGCTACTTGAGTTTTGTGTTATAAGTAATGATAAGTTCGCCAGTTTTTTGCGAACCGTTCAGGTATGGGCAAGGGCTGCCTCGCTGAACAGGAAGGACCTGCCCGTATGCAGGCTGCAGTTCATGAACAGGATGCGGTAGTCTCCGCAAATTAACAGGAAGCGTTTATGGTTCAATCGTCTCTGGCGACGAAATCGCAGTCGTTTGATCTGGTCAAAAGTGAAATCGAACAGACCATCAAGCAGGCAGAATCCAGCCTTGAGCGCTTTCAGGAAAACCGCGAGAGCGGGGAAGATCTGCAGAACTGTGTTGATTACCTGAACCAGCTTCGGGGAATCTTCATTCTGGTGGAGCTCCGGGGCGGAACCCTGCTTTGCCAGGAAGCGGTTAATCTCGCCAATGATGTTCCGGTTGGTGCCAACGACGACAAGAATATACTGCTGACAGCACTTAACAGCGCGCTGTTCATTCTCCGCCGTTACGTCGAGTACTACCATCAGCAACGTGAAGATCATCCCGAGCTGCTGCTGCCCGTGATCAATGATCTGCGTGAAGCCCGTCGTGAGAAACCTTATCCCGAATCCTGCTTCTTTGATATCGACATCAAGGAGCGCCCGGACTTTTGCAGCGATCTGGGGCTCAGGCCCATGGATGATGCAGAGTCTGAATATGAAATCCTGGCCCGTCGCATGCGCCTGACCTTCCAGGTGGCACTGCTCGGCATTCTCCGCGAGCGCAACGAAGCGGTTAGCAAGAAGCTCATTGCCAGGGCTGCCCGTGGTCTCGCACGGCTGTGTCAGGGAGCGCCTATGGGGCAGATGTGGTGCCTGCTGGCGTTGGTCTCCGATACCATGCTGGATCGTGCCATGGGCTTTAGCAAGGCCCGCAAGCGTCTGCTGATGCGAATCGAGAAATACGCTCGGGAAGTGGTATATGTCGGCAAGGTAGCTACCGCCAAGGATGCCCCCGAATCGCTGATCAAAGATCTGATCTATCTGCTTTACCGCAGTGGCTCAGCCAACCCTGAGGTGACGCGGGTACTCTCTGCTTATCAGCTCGGTCCTGCCGAATTCCCGGACGCACTTCTTGAGGCTCATTCCCGGCGCCTCTATGGCCCTGGCACGGACGTGCTCAAATCCCTGTCTGAAGCCTTGCAGGAAGAGCTTAATCAGCTGAAAGACAAGCTGGACATCATTGAGCGCGGAATAGAACCGGATCTGGCCGAACTTGCCTCGATTGCCGATACTCTGGAGCGCCTGGCCAATACGCTGGTGATGCTCGATCTGAACCGCCTGGCCAGTATTTCCCGTGAAGAAGCGGCCAAACTGCGTAAATGGGAAGAGGAAAACCGCCTGCCGGCGGAGGAGGAGCTCTATCGTCTGGCGGATTCCGTGCTGGGGGTGGAAGATGCCGTCATGCAGATTGTCACTCGCGGCATCACCTCAGAGACCGACGCCCTTGCCGGCGCAGAACGGAGCCGGGACGAATCCGTGTACCTGCAGGAAGCCATCTGGGTTGTGGCGGATGAGGCCCGTAGTGCGTTGACCCTTGCCAAGCGAGCGATCACAGCATTTATCGAATCCGATTACGACAAGCTTCATCTGGCCAATCTGCCGGGGACACTGCGCAGTATCTGGGGTGGCTTGCAAATGGTGGACGACCCGATCGCAGCGGACGTCATTGCCAGGGTCGCGACGTCTATTCAGGAGCGCCTGCTGGATGCGCGCGAAGCCCCTGCGTCTCAGGTTCTGGAAGCGCTGGCGGATGCGCTCACCTCGCTCGAGTACTACATTGAAGGCGTCGGTCGGCGGGAAGACAGGAATGTAGACCTGCTCAAGCTGGCTCAGAGTTCGCTGGATGACGTCGGTCTGTAGACGCCAGGGTGGCCCGAATTTCTGAATGGCATAAAAAAACCTGCGGTTTGCGCAGGTTTTTTTATAGCTGGTGTTTAACCGGGCTCAGCCCATGTTGAACAGTTCACCCAGCTTGGTTGCCAGCATCATGTCGCCTTCGGCGCGTAGCTGACCAGCCATGAACGCCTGCATGCCGTCGGTCTCGCCAGAGACGATACCCTGCAGGGTTTCAGAGTTCATGATCAGGGTAACAGAAGGATCGTCGTGTGCGCCTTCGTGCAGCTTGCAGGTGCCGTCATTGATCACGAGGTGGTAAGTCTTGTCGTCTTCGATGTCGAACTGGAATACCAGGTCCAGGCCCTGTGCTGCGTCTGCGTTGAAGTTCTGTTCGAGTTTTTCAAATACCTGAGCTACAGACATTGTTTTACCCTTTTTGATGGTTGTCTTGTCATGGTGGTGACGACTAGTGATCCCTGGCAGAGGCAGCCTGTACAGCAGCCGGGGTAGCGCCAACCTCGCAATCCGACTTTATGGTTAGAGCCGGTTCGTGTCAAGCTTGATCGAACGCTTGTTTTAATTTTATCGCGGGCTTATCAGGCCTGTGCCGAGGCGGTACACTTCGGGGTTTGCAAATACGTGTGGAGACTGCATTTTGGAATTTCTGACCGAATACGGCCTGTTTCTCGCCAAGGTGGCGACTTTCGTGGTGGCGGCGATTGTGCTCGTGTCCATCATTGTCTCGGCAACCCAGAAAGACCGGGACGATCACGAAGGTGAGGGTGAGCTGAAAATACGCAAGCTGAACGATCAGTATCGCCGGCTCAGAGAGTCAATCCAGGCCAGGTTGATGACAGACCAGGAACGAAAGGCTTGGCAGAAGAAAAAGAAAAAAGAGGACAAGGCTGAAAAGAAAGCCGCGAAGAAGCAGCCAGAACCTGACGCTACCGAAGAGAAAACGGCGCGGGTTTACGTGCTCGATTTCGACGGTGACATTAAAGCCAGCGATACCGATACCCTGCGGCGTTCAGTGTCGGCGGTTCTGAGTGTTGCCAATCCGGAAACGGACGAAGTGGTTATCCGCCTGGAGAGCGGCGGTGGTCTGGTTCATGCCTATGGGTTGGCGGCAGCCCAGCTGGATCGTGTTCGCAGCAAAGGCATCAAGTTGACTGCCTGCGTCGACAAGGTTGCGGCCAGCGGCGGCTATATGATGGCCTGCGTGGCTGATAGCATTATTGCTTCGCCGTTTGCCGTGCTCGGTTCCATCGGGGTGGTGGCGCAACTCCCGAACTTCCACCGGTTCCTGAAAAAGAACGACGTTGACTTTGAGGTGCTCACCGCGGGTGAACACAAGCGAACGCTGACAATCTTTGGTGAGAATACCGATAAGGGACGCCAGAAATTCCTCGAGGACCTGGAGGATACCCATGTCCTGTTCAAGGAGTATGTGAGTGAGCGGCGTCCGGATCTGGATATTCAGGCGGTTGCCAATGGAGATATCTGGTTCGGCAAGCGCGCTCTGGACGTGAAGCTGATCGATGAGATCAAAACGTCTGACGAATACCTGATTGAGGCTTGTGAGCGGGGAGACGTGATCTCAGTGTCTTTCCAGCGCAAACGTACACTGCCGGAAAAGCTCGGTTTGGCTACCAGCGCGGCGCTGGAACATACCGTCTGGAAAGTGTTGAGTGCGTTTCGGAATCAAAAAATGCAGTAAACCAGAACTGAACACCAGCGCATGACGACTCATGCGCTGGTGATTGGTCTCAGGAGGCCCGGCGGCGGAACAGGGGCTGGTCCGTGTCGGTCGCAGCCTGGTAGGTCTGGGTGAAGAAGCTCAGGCACTTCGGTGCCTTTGCAATGTCCTTGTCAGCGCGCAGTACGTAGCTGTCAAAGCCACAGCGCTTCATGAACTGAAGCTGGTCAAGCAGAACATCGCCAATGGCTCGCAGCTCGCCGCGGTACCCGAACCGTTCACGTAGCAAACGGCCAATGCTGTAACCACGGCCATCGACAAAGCGCGGGAAATTCACCGCGATCAGTGGCAATTCATTCACTTTCTCGCCAAGCAATTCCGGCTCATCGTGGCTGTCAAACCAGACACCCACTGAGGGCTTTGCGGCAAAGTGCTCATGGCCGGCCAGCCACAGATCTGCCGGAATCAAGACCGGCTTATCTTCAGGAATATCCATGGATTCACCCGCCGCAGGGCGGGGCACCACAACCCAGTCGTCATTACGAATCGTGCCGTCAGCGGCAATTACATCAGGCATATACCCGCTCCTTGAAAGGATCCAGACCGACCCGGCGATAGGTGTCCAGGAAGGTTTCCTCTTCCGTCCGGTTTTCTACGTAAACATTGATCAGCTTGGCGATGACCTCTGGCATTTCCTCACGAGCGAAGGACGGCCCCAGAATCTTGCCGATGGTGGCGTCGTGGTGTGACGATCCACCCAGGCTGATCTGATAGAACTCTTCGCCTTTCTTGTCGACGCCCAGAACACCAATATTGCCCACGTGGTGGTGGCCACAGGCGTTCATGCAGCCTGAAATGTTCAGGTCGATGGGACCGAGGTCGTACAGGAAGTCCAGGTCATCAAAACGACGCTGGATTGCTTCAGCCACAGGAATCGACTTGGCGTTGGCCAGGGCGCAGAAATCGCCGCCGGGGCAGCAGATAACGTCGTTCAGTGTGTTCAGGTTCGCCGTTGCGAAGCCCAAAGGCACAAGCTTTTGCCAGAGCTCAAACAGCCGATCCTGGCGGACGTCTGCCAGCACCACATTCTGCTCGTGAGTGGCCCGGGCTTCGCCGTAGCTGTACTCATCCGCAAGGTCGGCAATCTGCTCCAACTGGAAGTCGGTGACATCCCCCGGGGGCGTACCGGTCTTCTTGAGTGTCAGGGTCACAATGGCGTAGCCGGGCTTTTTGTGACTGTTGACGTTGTGGGTCAGCCACTTGTCGAACTCACGGTTCTCAAAGCGCTGCGTTGCCAGCAGGTCGGTGGCATTGTCCAGTGCATCATAGGACGGCTCAGTAAAGTAGCCCTGGAATTTGGTCACCACCTCCGGTGTCAGCCTTGAAGGAGAGTCCTTGATGTGGGCCCACTCTGCTTCCACTTTCTCGGCGAAGCCTTCCGGGCTCAGTGCCTTAACGAGAATCTTGATACGCGCCTTGAACTTGTTGTCACGGCGGCCGTAGCGGTTGTAAACCCGGACAATGGCTTCCAGGTAGGTCAGCAGATCCAGTTCCGGCAGGAAGTCGCGGATGACCGGGCCAACCATGGGGGTACGGCCAAGTCCGCCACCGACGTGCACCCGGAAGCCGAGTTCGCCCTGGTCATTGCGCACCAGCTGCAAGCCGATGTCATGGACCCGGATAGCCGCACGATCCGTGTGTTCAGAGGCATTCACGGCAATTTTGAATTTACGTGGTAAAAACGCAAATTCCGGGTGGAATGTCGACCACTGGCGAATAATCTCGCAGTAGGGGCGAGGATCAGCAATTTCGTCCACCTGGACACCGGAGAACGGGTCCGTGGTGGTGTTCCGGATGCAGTTACCGCTGGTCTGATTTGCGTGCATTTCCACTTCCGCCAGCTCAGCCAGGATATCGGGCACGTCTTCCAGGTTCGGCCAGTTCAGCTGGATGTTGGTGCGGGTGGTGAAATGAGCGTAGCCTTTATCATAGTCCCGGGTTACGCGTGCCAAACGGCGGAGCTGCTCGGAGCGAAGCATGCCGTAAGGGATACAGATACGGAGCATGGGTGCGAGACGCTGAACATAAAGCCCGTTCTGCAGTCGAAGTGGAAGGAATTCCTCTTCAGACAGCTCACCAGCAAGGGCGCGCTCGGTCTGGTCACGGAATTGGGCAACACGCTCTGCGGCTATCTGCCGGTCGTGCTCATCATAAACGTACATAGTGGAACGTCCTGCCTGCTACATCAGAAGAGCTAAAATTTACGGCCGGGTTTCATGGACCGGGCCTTATTCCTGCGAGGCAGGATACCATCGTGTTTTTATTCTCAAAATGATTATTTCAACATAACATTATCGATTCAGGTGATAAGTGATCGCCGCCGGAACTGGACGAATGTCAATTTGCTGCTTTACTTGATCGGGAAAGCCAGAAAAACAACAACTTCGGGTAGGAAGGAGGAAGTGCCATGAAAAAATCCGTGCAATCAGACAGTCAGGCCGATGCAGTGGCGGCGGTATTGCTCGTGCTGCTGGCAGTGGCCTTTGCGGTGGTCTGGGTATCCGGGCAGTAGGCTACTGCCCGGCCAATACCAGTTTGACCACGATGATCAGCCCGCCCACAAACGCGACGGTAAACAGAATGCCGGCAATGATGTAGGGCAGTGGGCTGTGGTGTGAAAAGTCTTCCTGGCGGCGCTTGTCGGACTGCACACCGAATGCGCCTGCCAGAATGCTCTGCATGATTTTCAGAACCCCCGGGCTGCGGGGGCGTTGGTCGTTATTGTTGTTATCGGTCACGTCATTCATGGAATCCGCCTCAGGTTATTCCGCCGGATCGTACGCCAGGCTTGGCATCAACCAGCGTTCGGCCTCAGCTTTGGTCAGGCCTTTGCGTTCAGCATAGTCCTCAACCTGATCAACGCCAATTTTGCCAACGGCAAAGTACTTGGCTTCCGGGTGGGCGAAGTACCAACCGGAGACTGCTGCGGTTGGATACATGGCAAAATGCTCCGTTAGCTGTAGGCTGGTGTTGGCGGTGGCGTCCAGCAGTTTGAACAGGGTGGCCTTTTCAGTGTGGTCCGGGCAGGCGGGGTAGCCGGGGGCCGGGCGGATACCACGATACCGTTCCTTGATCAGGTCTTCATTGGCCATCTGCTCGTCGGTGGCATAACCCCAGAACTCCTTGCGCACTCGCTCATGCATGCGCTCGGCAAAGGCTTCGGCCAGCCGGTCTGCCAGGGCCTGGACCATAATGGCGCTGTAGTCATCGTGGGCGTTTTTGAACTCAGTGGTCAGTTCGTCGACGCCGATGCCGGTGGTCACCGCAAAGCCGCCCACGTAATCGCCCAGATGCAGACTCTCCGGCGCCACGAAGTCGGACAGCGCCATCATTGGCTTGCCCGGAGCCTTCTCATCCTGCTGACGCAAATGGTGCAGGGTAGTCAGCTCTTCGGTTCGGGACTCATCGGTGTACACCACAATGTCATCACCCCGGCGATTGGCGGGCCAGAACCCGATAACGCCTCTTGCGGAGATCCGCTTTTCCCCGATCATCTGTTTCAGTAGTTTCTGGGCATCGTCAAACAGGGTACGGGCGGCGTCGCCACGCTTCGGGTCGTCAAAAATGGCCGGGTATTTGCCGGCGATGTCCCAGGAAATAAAGAACGGTGTCCAGTCGATGTAGTCCACCAGTTCGTTCAGATCATACTCTTCGAACACCCGGACACCGGTAAACGCAGGCTTGGGCGGCTGGTAGTTCTCGAAATCGATTTCCGGTGCACGGGCACGGGCTTCTTTCAGCGACACCAGCTTGGTGCGGTCGCCACGGTTCTTCCGGCGTTCCCGGATTTCATCATATTCGGTGCGGGCTGCTTCCACGAAAGCCGGCTTGGCGGTCTTGCTCAACAGCTGGGACGCCACGTTCACACAGCGGGAGGCATCAGACACGTAGAGGGCAATGTCATTCTTGTACTGGGGCTCGATCTTGACGGCAGTGTGGGCTTTGGAGGTGGTGGCACCGCCAATCATCAGCGGGATATTGAAGTCCAGCCGCTGCATTTCCCGGGCCACGTGCACCATCTCATCCAGTGACGGTGTGATCAGGCCGCTCAGGCCGATCATGTCGACATTCTCTTTTCTGGCCGTTTCCAGGATTTTCTCACAAGGCACCATTACGCCAAGGTCGATCACTTCGTAGTTATTGCACTGCAACACCACGCCCACGATGTTCTTGCCGATGTCGTGCACATCGCCTTTCACCGTAGCCATCAGGATCTTGCCCTTGGCTTGCTGGTCTTCGGTTTTCTCAGCTTCGATGTACGGAATCAGGTGCGCCACGGCCTGCTTCATCACCCGGGCGCTTTTGACCACCTGGGGCAAGAACATCTTGCCGTCACCGAAAAGATCGCCAACCACGTTCATGCCGGCCATCAGCGGGCCTTCGATTACCTCGATGGGGTGGCTGGCGTTTTGCCGGCAGGCTTCCGTGTCGTCAATAATGTAACTGGTAATGCCTTTAACCAGGGCATGCTCCAGGCGCTTCTCAACGGGCCATTCACGCCAGGCAAGGTCTTCCTCTTTGGCCTGGCCGCCTTTGCCTCTGAACTTTTCGGCCGCTTCGAGCAGGCGATCGGTGGAGTCATCCCGGCGGTTCAGAACCACGTCTTCCACCAGTTCTTTCAAGTCAGGCTCGATCTCGTCATAGATCACCAGTTGGCCGGGATTCACGATGCCCATATTCATGCCGGCCTTGATGGCGTGGTACAGGAACACCGAGTGGATGGCTTCACGCACGGCATCGTTGCCGCGGAACGAGAAGGACACGTTGCTCACGCCGCCGGAAATGGATGCGTGGGGCAGGTTCTCTTTAATCCAGCGGGTGGCGTTGATGAAGTCCACCGCGTAGTTGTTGTGCTCTTCAATGCCGGTGGCAATGGCAAAGATGTTGGGGTCAAAGATAATGTCGGCCGGGTTGAAGCCGATGCCGGTCAGCACATCGTAGGAGCGCTTGCAGATTTCGGTTTTGCGTTCGAAGGTATCGGCCTGCCCATCTTCGTCAAAGGCCATCACCACCACCGCAGCGCCGTAGCGCATGCAGTCCCTGGCACGTTTGATGAACTCCTCTTCGCCTTCTTTCAGGCTGATGGAGTTCACCACGGCCTTGCCCTGAATACAGCGCAGACCTGCTTCGATCACGTCCCACTTGGACGAGTCGATCATGATGGGTACGCGGGAAATGTCCGGTTCAGAGGCCACCAGGTTCAGGAACCTCACCATCACCTCCCTGGAATCCAGCATGCCCTCGTCCATGTTGATATCGATGATCTGCGCACCGTTCTCAACCTGGTCCCGGGCAACGCTCAGGGCTTCTTCATATTGCTCTTCTTTGATCAGGCGCAGGAAACGCTTGGAACCGGTTACGTTGGTGCGCTCACCGACGTTGATGAACAGGGTGTTTTCGTCACCGGTGAACGGTTCCAGGCCGGAGAGTCTGAGTGCTTTCGGGCGTTCAGGAATTTGTCTGGGCGGATACTTGGCCACCGCCCTGGCGATGGCTTCAATATGATCCGGGCGGGAGCCGCAACAGCCGCCGATGATGTTGAGAAAGCCGTCTTTGGCAAAGCCTTCAATGATCTCGGCCATTTCCTCCGGGGTCTGGTCGTATTCGCCAAACTCGTTGGGCAGCCCGGCGTTGGGGTGGGCTGATACGTAGGTTTCGGCCTTGTTCGACAGTTCTTCCACATAAGGCCGCAGCGCGTCCGCGCCAAGAGCACAGTTCAGACCCACGGAAATCGGCTTTGCGTGGGCAACCGAGTTGTAGAAAGCTTCGGTGGTTTGCCCGGACAGGGTTCGGCCAGAGGCATCGGTGATGGTGCCGGAAATCATGATCGGCAGCTCAATACCACTGTCGATAAAGAACTGCTGGGTCGCGTAGATT
>MDTA01106518.1_pt1 | contig 19277 bp, 20 predicted proteins | sample 811151 | NCBI WGS metagenome assembly MDTA01 (sample SAMN05326648, study PRJNA326480) | marine metagenome | isolation source: seawater | place: Indian Ocean: South | collected 2010 | reverse complement strand
CACTTTTGCAGTTTTAATAATGATAGTTAGAAAATTCCCTTCTGTTGATATGGTACCAGCTCAGTTTGTTGCTGGTTTGAGCTCATGTTTGATTGGTTTTTTACTATCTACAAAAATAATGATTTCTCCTCACGATATTTTTTTAGGCTTTCTTGCAGGTTTTTTTCAAGTAGGTTTTGGCTTTATATTTATAACCATTGGCGCGAGAACCACACCATCTGCTATGGTAGGAATAATAATGTTATCCGAATCTGTTCTAGGACCGATATGGGCATTCCTTTTTGTAAGTGAAAGACCCTCTGTATTTGGACTAATAGGAGGCGCAATCATACTTTTTTCGGTTTTAATACAGTTTTATACTTTGCTGATTAAAGAAAAAGCAAAAATATAAAATAATAATAAAAAATTTTAGTTGATTTAAAAGTTATGCAAGTAAAAGAGAACTGTTGCTATTACACCAGCTGTTTTAAATTTTTTCTTTTTTAAATAATTTATAATTTGTTTTTTAGATAACCATTTTTTTTCAATTTTTTCTTTTGATTTAAATCTAAGATTTCTTTTAAGTTTTGCCTTAAAAACAAAATCTTCTCCGCAGTAGTAGGTTCCGCTTCTTACATAATTAAAAAGTTTTTTCCAATTAGATGCAACTAGACCAGTTTCTTCATACAGTTCTCTTTTCACAGCTTTTAATGGTTTTTCATTTTTATCTATATGTCCACCAGGAAAACCTAGAGATTTTTTTTTAATACCTCTTCTATATTCATTAAGAAATAGAACTTTATTCTGCTTATTTTCTAAAATTACCATTGCGGCATTCTGTAAAATAATTTTATGAAAATTTTTTCTTTTTATAAATTTATTTGAGAAATTTTCCCTTAATACTGAAATATAAGGATTAAATTTATAGACTATTCTTTTTGATTTTTTCAATTTATATTATTATAAGTTAGTTTTAAAAAAAATTAAAATTATTTTAAAATATAATTAAACAAATATATTTAAATGAGTTTAAAAACAAGGTTAGATAGAATAGATTTTATAACAAAAAAATGGAAGCTTAAAAAAGTCCATCCATTAATAACTACTTATAAAATGGAGAAAGCTTTATTTGAAGAATTCAAATTTAATTTAAAACTGTATATTTCAAAAGCGCTAAAAATAAAATTTGAGCAAAATGATAATAAATTTATTAAGAATATAGATAAAGCCAGAAATAATAGAATTAACATTACTCCTAATGGAGCTGTTGTTCCAAAAAGAGAATATCATTTAGAATATAATTTAATTTTAAGAAACTGGTGCGAACTTGTAAGAAGAATGACTAAACATGACCCAAAACTTTTGAAATTATTTAGAATTACTCCAAATATTAGAATAAAATTCGGAACCGAATTAAATGACAACTTAAATAGAGGCCTTTCTACATCCGTGCCACATTCAGATGCCTGGGTTGAGGGCCCATGGGGCATGAATTGTTTTATACCTTTTTTTGGAGATATAAAAAAAAATAATTTAAAATTTTATGAACCAAAAAAAAACCAATTTAAAGATCAGTTTATGAATATTTCATCTACATATAATAAAATGCAATGGGTTTTAAAAAGTTACCAACCAATTAAAAAATTTTATCCCAAAAAAGGTATTGTAAATATATCTGATTATGCAGCTATACATAATACAAATAGAGAAAAAAAATCTGGCACGAGGGTTTCTATCGATACAACAATATTTGTAGGCAAATATCAGCCTCACAAGGATAGAATAAGAGAATATACAAAAAAAATTCCAAATATTGGATTGAATGAATTTGTTGATTCTGGACAGTATGAATGTTCAAAATTTGCAAAAAAAATAAGTGTTTTTTCGCACTATACTTCAAAAGTTTTAAAAATTATTAAGTTTTAATAAAATAAATAATAGTTATATTTGTTATATGTCCGAATTAGATGTTTTATTAATAACACCACCTTCTAGGCTCGAGGTCTATCAAAAACTTTCAGGAGAGTATGCTGCGATAGAGCCACCAGTTTGGTCATCTTTAATTGCAAAATATTTGTTAAACAGAGGATATAATATAAAAATACTAGATGCTGAGGCCGAGCTTTTAACGCATAAAGAAACTGCTGAAAAAATTTGTAAAGAAAAACCAATTTTAGCTGTTTATATGATTTACGGACAACAACCATCAGCATCCACGCAGTGTATGCCGGGTGGTAGAAAGACAGCAAGCATGGTAAACGAAATTTCTAATGGAGAAATTAAATCAATCGTTGTAGGAACTCATTCATCAGCGCTTCCAAAAAGAACTTTAGAAGAAGAACCCTATAATTTTGTATGCCAAGGAGAAGGGCCAATCACTATAGAATCACTTTTAAAGGTTATTAAAAAAGGTTCAAAAAGTTTTGATAAAATACCTGGCCTTTGGTTTAAGGAAAATAACGAAATAAAATCTAATAAACCTGCGTCAATGTTTGAAAATTTAGATACCGATCTTCCAGGTCAATCATGGGAGTTATTGGATTTATCTAAATATAAAGCTCATAACTGGCATACATTTCATGACTTAGATAGTAGAAACAAATATGCTTCTTTACAGACAAGTTTAGGCTGCCCCTTTAAATGTACTTTTTGTTGTATAAATGCTCCATTTGAGAGAAATACTATTAGATTTTGGTCACCAAAACATATTATTAAAGAAATAAAACATTTAGTATATAACCATGGAATTTATAATATTAAAATTCCTGATGAAATGTTTGTTCTTAATCCAAAACAGGTAACAGGAATTTGTGATGAAATAGAAAAAGAAGGATTAGGAGAAAAATTAAATTTTTGGGCCTACGCAAGAATAGACACATTAAATGATAATAAAATGTTAAAAAAAATGTACAAAGCTGGTTTTAAATGGCTAGCACTTGGAATTGAATCAAGCTCTGAGCATGTTAGGGATGGTGTAGTTAAAGGAAGATTCGATAACTTTGATATTGAAGGAATTGTAAAAAAAGTACGAGATATGGGATTTTATGTTGGTGCTAATTATATATTTGGTCTACCTGATGATACGCACGACACCATGAACGAGACATTAGATCTTTCTATTAGAATTAATAGTGAATGGTCTAATTTTTATTCAGCTATGGCATATCCAGGATCCCAACTTTATGGTTATGCAAAAACTAAAAAATGGATTTTACCAGATGATGCTAACGGGCCCGGTTGGATTGGATATTCTCAGCATGCTTACGAAACTTTACCATTACCTACAGAAACTTTAAAGGGATCAACAGTTTTAGATTTTAGAGATAAAGCATTTAATACTTATTTTAAAAATGCAGACTATTTATCAATGATTAATAAAACTTATGGTGAAAAAACGGTAAATCATATAAAGAAAATGACAAGCCATAAAATTAATCGTAAACATCATAATGCAGAGGTAAATTATTAGTTTATGAAAGCAGTAATTATTAGTGGTGCACTTGCACAAGATCATGAATTTATTTATCCTTATTACAGGGTGATGGAGGCAGGTTTTGATCTTGATGTTTGCATTATTGGAGGAAAGCCCGTATTGGGAATTTTAGGAACAACATTACCACCAAATAAAAATCATAAAGTTAAAGATATTCATGAAATTAATCCAAAAGACTATGATTTGTTAATTTTGCCAGGGGGAGTAAAAGCTATGGAAAAAATCAGGCAGGAAAAAAAATTAATAAATTTTATTTCTAATTACCATAAATTAGATAAAGTTATTGCATGCATATGCAGCGGGGCTCAATTACTTATATCAGCGAAAATTGTTAAAGGAAAAAAAATTTCGGGATACTATAGTATGCAAGACGATATAAATAATGCAGGAGCAGTATATACAGATAAGCCAGCTGTAATTGATAGTAAAATAGTTACAACTGCACATTATAAAGATATGGCTCCATGGATGGAAGCAACTTTAAGCTTCTTTAAATGATTAAAAGTAAAAAAGAGTACTACGATAATAGAGTTGTTTTTAAACCTTGGGGATACGAGTTTGTAGTTTATAGGGCTGGAAATAAATTATCAGTAACTATTTTAAATATTAATTATAACAAAAGCACATCTCTTCATTGTCATCCAAAAAAAAAAAACTGGTTTTGTTTTATTATCAGGGAAAGCAAGAATACAACTAGGGCTTTGGAAACAAGAATCTAAAATTTACAAGTCCCCATCTAAATTAATGATAAGGACAGGATTATTTCATTCAATAAAATGTATTTCAAAAAAACCACTTATCGCTTTAGAATTTGAAACTCCAGTAAATAAAAATGATTTGGTTAGATATTATGATAAATATGGAAGAGAAAATACCTCTTATGAAAAAGGAAATAAAAAAACTTTATTAAAAACTGGTTTAATTAAATTTAAAAAAAATACAAAAAAAACACAAAAATACTCATTTGGTACTTCAGAAGTTTCTTTAGAGCAACATAGGAAATTTGATAAACTGCTTAGAGAAAAAAAAGATACTATTTTTGGAATCTTAGGTGGAAATGTTATAAATAAAAAGAGAAAAAATATTCTATCTTATGGAGACATTATTAAAGTAGGCACTATTCAAAAACTAGCAAAAGTATTTAAAATTAATAAAAAACTTGTTGTTTTAAAAATTAAAAAAAATGAAAAGTAATTCATTCAAACTAAAAGTATTTAAAAAAGCCTCATTATGTAGAAACTTTGAGGAAGAGGTTATCTATTATATAAAGAATAAAACTATAAAAATTCCCACCTATGTATCTGCAGGACAGGAATTTATTTCATCAACATTATCTGTAATATGTAATGAAAAAAAAATTAAACCCCTACTTTTTGGCCAACATAGATGTCACTCTATTTATTTATCTTTTGGTGGAAATATAAAACAACTTGCTGATGAATTATTAGGATTAAAAAGTGGCTGCACAGGTGGATTAGGAGGTTCGGCCTCAATTCACTCAAAAAAAATAAATATGTTTGGTCATGACGGTCTAATGGGATCAAACGGACCAATTGGTGTCGGGGCATGTTTTGCAACCAAGAAGCCCACAATTATATTTTTGGGCGACGCAGCTGCTGAGGAAGATTATGTCTTAGGAGCACTTGGATGGGCATCTCATAAAAAACTCCCTATACTTTTTGTAATAGAGGATAATAATTTATCAATATTAACTGAAAAAAAAGTTAGAAGAAATTGGGAAATGAGAGATGTTGCAAAATCATTTAAAATGGATGGATTTACTACAAATGATGACCCTTTTAGCATCAAAGCAATGTCGAAAAATTTTTTTAAAAAACCAACTTTAATAAATATAAATACTAATAGAATTTATTGGCATGCTGGAGGAGGAAAGGATAGCGAAAAAACTTTTGACAGATTTAAATTAGAGAAAAGAATATTAGGAAAAAAAGCATTTGATATTGACAAAAATATAAAGAAAAAGATAAAAAAAATATGGCAAAAACGGTTAGAGAAACTATAAAACAAATTACCAAAGAGCACCTTAAAAAAAATAAGAGTCTTATATTGGGACAATGTTTATCAGCAGTTGGATGGGTAGGAGGAACAATCCCTCAATTAAAAGAAAAAGATGGTATTACAGAGCTAAGTATGGCCGATGTTGCTAATGGAGGAATTGTAGCTGGAGCGGGCCTATCAAATAGAAGACCAATATATGTAATTAGATATCAAGGTTTTAACTGGTTTAATGCACCAATAATTCTTAATTATGCTTGTAAGTCAAAAGAAATTTGGAAAACACCATGTCCTATTTTTATAAGAGGTATTGCAATGGAAGGATCGATAGGTCCAGTTGCCGGATCTTCCCATCATTCAATATATTATCGTATGCCGGGAATAAAGATTATGTCACCAATGACTCCTAAAGAATATGTTCAATCCTATAAAAATTTTATGAAAGATAATGATGTTTATTATATATCTGAACACAGAGGGAGTTATGATAATAAAATTGAACTAAAAGACCATCTTGGAAAAAATCTTGATTTAATAATTTTTTGTATTTCTATAACTAGGTTTGAAGCAAAAAAAGCAAGAGATGAATTACTTAAAAAAGGAATTAAAGTAGGTATAGCAAATATTTTATGGATAAAACCTTTTAAATTTAAAAAACAATGGATAACAGCTTTAAGAAAGACAAAATTTGGGGGAATTATTTTAGATGATGATTATTCATCTGGAGCCGTATCTGATATTGCCTATAAGCTTATGAAACAATCAAATAAAAAAGTTGAGATTATGGGATTAAAAGATAAGTCAGCAGGTTTTTCAAATAAAACAGATAACCTGCCACCACAATCTAAAGATATTATAAAAAAAATTTTAAAAGTAATAAAATGATAATTTCAAAAACACCATATAGAATTTCTTTTTTTGGAGGAGGTACTGATTACCCCTCTTGGTTTAAGTCAAATAAAGGCAAAGTTTTATCTGCTACAATTGATAAATTTGTCTATTTATCACTAAGAAAATTACCACCCTATTTTGATTATAAACATAGAATAGTTTGGTCTAAGGTTGAGAATGTTAAAAATATAAAAATGATACAACATCGAGTAGTAAGAGAAATGCTTAATTTTTATAAAATTAATTACCGAACAGAAATACATTACCAGGGAGATATACCAGCTAGAACTGGTATGGGCTCTAGTTCAAGTTTTGTAGTTGGACTTATGAACTTGTTATTATGTCAAGAGAATATAAAAACATCAAAAATAGAACTCGCAAAAAAATGTATTTACTTTGAACAAAAAATTTTAAATGAAGTTGTTGGTATACAAGATCAAATTTCTGCTTCTTTAGGCGGCTTCAATAAAATTAGCATTCAAGAAAATGGAATTTTTAAAATAAAAAAAATAAAAATAGATAAAAAAATAAATAGATTTAGCGAGAATTTGTTACTATTATTCACTGGAATTCACCGAACAGCAAATGAAATTGCAGGACAATACGTCTCCAGCTTAAAAAAAAATAAATTTTTAGAAATGACAGAGATTTATTCTCAAGTAGATGAAGCAGAAAAACTACTTTTAAAAGGAAAATATGATGATTTTGGAAGATTATTGCACGAAGGATGGAAATTAAAAAAAGGGTTAAGTAAAATAATAAGCAATAATAAGATAGATAGTCTCTACAATTTTGCTCTTGATAATGGAGCTCTCGGAGGAAAATTATTAGGAGCAGGAGGAGGTGGTTTTATTTTATTGTATATGCCAAAATACAAACAAGCAAAATTTTTAAAAAAAATTAAAAAGATAACAACAGTACCTTTTAAATTAACGAACCAAGGATCAAAAGTAATTTTAAATCATTAAAAAATGAAAAATTTCAATCACAAATTAATGCACAATAACTTCAATAAATCTGACTTTTTGCAGGTTAAAAAGTTTTTGAACAATAATAATGCAATATTAACACAGTCAAAAAAAGTTGAAGAATTTGAGAAAAAATGGTCAAGGTGGCTTGGTACAAAATATTCAGTATTTGTTAATTCAGGATCATCGGCAAATTTTATTTCCATATCTTTGCTAAAAATAATTAATAAAATTAAAAGTAGGAATGAAATAATCGTACCGTCATTGACATGGGTTTCAGATATTAATTCAGTAATAATGAACGGCTTTAAACCAGTTTTTGTAGACATAAACCTCAATAATTTGTCAATGAATATCGATGAAGTTTTAAAAAAAATTAATAAAAAAACTCTTGCAGTATTTATTACACACGCACAAGGTTTTAACGGTTTAAATTCAGAATTACTAAAAATAATAAAAAGAAAAAAAATTTTTTTAATTGAAGATGTTTGTGAAAGCCATGGAGCAAAATTTAAAAATAAAAAATTAGGAACATATGGCCTGATATCAAATTTTTCTTTTTATTATGCACATCACATGACAACAATTGAGGGTGGAATGATATGTACTAATAATAAAAAAATTTATGAAACATGTAGAATACTTAGATCACATGGAATGTTAAGAGAAAGCAAGAATCCTATCTACGAAAAAAAACTAATGAGAAAATATAAAAATCTTTCACCACAATTTATATTTCTTTATCCAACTTTAAATTTTAGAAATACCGAAATTGGAGCAATATTAGGAATAAATCAATTAAAATTGTTAAATTCAAATAATATAAAAAGAACTAAAAATTTTGAATTTTTTCTAAAAAACTTAGATGGAAAAAAATATTTTAAAGATTTTAATATTAAAAGTAGTTCAAATTATGCTTTTCCAATTATTTTAAAAACAAAAAATTTAAAAAAAAGAGATTATTTTGAAAGAATTTTAAACAAAAAAAAAAAATTGAATTTAGAAGGGGTAATGCAGGTGGTGGAAACCAATTAAGACAACCATACTTAAAAAATTATTTAAATAAGATTAATTTTAAAAAATTTAAAAACGTAGATAGAGTTCACTTTTTTGGTTATTATATTGGTAATTACCCTAGTTTGAAAAAAGAAAAGTTAAAAATAATTTTAAAAGTTCTTAATGAAATAGAATTATAATATGAAGAAAATATTAATTACTGGAGGTGCAGGATATATTGGCTCTATGCTTAGTACAAAATTAATAAATTTAGGTTATCATGTAACTGTCCTAGATTTACTTAAGTATGATAGAAATTCCTTAAGTCACTTATATTTTCATAAAAATTTTAAATTTGTTTTAGGCGACTCTAGAAGTCAAAAAATAATGTCCAATCTAATAAAAAAAAATGAGTTTATTATTCCTTTAGCAGGACTTGTTGGGGCTCCTCTTTGTGATAAATTTAAAAAAGATGCAATAACAACTAATTATAAAGCTATAAAAATGATAAGAAAACTAGTTAAAAAAAAACATAAGGTAATTTATATGACCTCAAATTCTGGCTATGGAGTTGGTGAAAAAAATAAGTTCTGTGACGAAAATAGTCCTTTAAAACCAATTTCTCTTTACGGAAAAACAAAATGTGATGCGGAAGCAGAAATTAAAAAATTCAAGAATTCGATTTGTTTTAGATTAGCAACTGTATTTGGATATAGTTATAGAATGAGAAGTGATTTGCTTGTTAATAATTTTGTTTATAGGTCTATTAAAAATCAAAAACTTGATATTTTTGAGCCTCATTTTAGAAGAAACTTTATCCATGTAAGAGATGTTGTGGAAGGAATTATTTTTTCAATTAAAAATTTTAGCAAGCTAAGATCAAATATATTTAATCTTGGACTATCATCAGCAAATATTAGTAAAATTATGCTAGCGAAAAAGATTAAAAAACACCATCCTTCTACAAAAATAAAAATCATAACTAATAGAAAAGATCCAGATAAAAGAGATTATTTTGTTAGTAACAAAAAAATTGAGTCAAAAGGATTTAAAGCCAAAATAGGATTAGATATTGGTATTAAAGAATTAATAATTTATTTCAAAAACAATCCAGAAAAAATTATTAACAATTACTAGGTTAAACCCTTTATCTGTTTATAAAAATTATTACTTGCATAATAAAATTTTAAATTACTTTTTTTTGCAGATAAATAATCTGATTTTTTATCACCAATCATAAAGCTCTTACTCAAATTTATATCCCATCTTTTAAAAACTTCTTGAATCATGAGATTTCCTGGTTTTCTAAAGTTACTATTTTTTTTGTACTTTTTAATTTTTGCCTTTTTATGATATGCGGAAAATTTTACATCATTAATTAATATATTTTTTTTTATAAAGTATTCTTTCAATTTCAAATGTAATTTATTAAATTGATTGAGCGTAAAAATTTTTTTACCAATTCCAGCCTGGTTTGTTATTATAAAAATATAGTAATTTTTTTTAGTTAAATATTGCAACCCTTTAATAACTCCTGGTCTAAACTTAAAATTTTTAATATTATGAACATAGCCATAATCATAGTTGATTACACCATCTCTATCTAAAAATACTGCAGGTTTTTCAAAATTTTTTAACAGTTCTTTAGAAGCAATTTTTAAATATTTTTTTGACCCAATATCAATAAAAAATTTTTTGAAAACTTTACCATTGATTTTATTTTTTTTTATATAATTTGGCATTATATCATTTTCTAATGAGATTTTTTTATTTTGAATTGATGATAGAATTTTTTTTCTAAAAAAATAAACTCCAGCATTCATCAAAGTACTTTTTTTGTTATATAAAATTAATCTATTTTTTAAAGTTAAGTTCTTCAATTTGCTACTGTACTGATATTTGTTTTTTACAAGGGACATGACACCTAATTTATTTTTATCTAAAGCATTAATTAATTCGTTATAATTTAAATTAAAAATTGTATCACCATTAACTAAAATAAAGTCATTTAGCTTTTTTTTTAATTTGAATAATGCTCCACCAGTTCCCATTTCTTTATTTTCTTTTAAACAAGTTATTTTAATAAAATTAAAAATTTTTTTATTATATTTTTTAAAAATTATATTACTTTTATACCCAGTTAGAATGTAAATATTTTCAAAGTTATAAGTACAAGCTTTTGTAATGATATAGTCTAAAAAACTTTTTTTATTAAATTTAAGCATTGGCTTTGGAGAGCCTTTCAAATATTTTTTTATTCTTCTTCCTTTGCCTCCAGCTAAAATGACAAAATCTAATTTTTTTTTTAACAATTTAAGTTACCTACTATTTAAATATTTATTTTATTCATCTTTTTTTACTAAAATTGATCGCTAAAAACTAGGAGTTTTGATCTGCAAATAAAATCACCTTATTTAAATTAAAATTTATAGAATTTGTTACTAAATAATGATAATTGAGAGTAAATACGATATGCTATTAGATAATTTATTACCTGCAACAGACTCTATTTTATCTGGTTTAGTTTTAATACTTAGTGGAATATTTATAAGAACAGCTTTAATCTGGGCTGATCAATACTGGGCCAAAGGATTTAATCAAACTATAACTTTTTTAATTTTACCATTTGTTACATTTGTAATTACTAAAGTTATTAGCGGTAGCATCGCATTATCGCTTGGTATGATTGGAGCTATGTCTATTGTTCGTTTTCGAAATCCTGTAAAGAGCCCGTTGGAGTTAGTTATGTATTTTGCCTTAATTACGATTGGTATTGCAGCAAATGTTAGATTCAAATGGTCAATTTATTTAACTTTAACAGTCATAGCAGTAATTGTTCTAACAAAAATTATACAAAAATTTTACAACAAATATAATAAAAATTTTTATACAGCCTCATTCAATGAAGGAACGGACATGCATTTAATTGAAATAAATTCATCAAAAAAAATTGATATTTTGGAAAATAATAAAAATTTAAAAGTATTTATGCATAATCATGATCAAAATGAATATATTTACAAATTAGCCTTTATTTCGAAGGATGAGTTAACAAAACTTAAAACAGAAATAGAGGGTAATAAAGATATTATTAGAACAAATGTTAATTTTGTTTGAAAATTTCCATATTAAAAAAAATTATATATTTACTTTATTTTTTTCTTTATGCTTTTTTTTTGGCAATGTTGCATTAGCAAATGAATATGGATGCAAAAATATTAATTTTATAGAAAGCGAAAAAATATTTTTAAATATACCGAAGAAAATTATCATTAAGGTTGATAATTATAGAAACTGGCAAATAAATAATCAAAGAATAATTCTAGATATAGCAAAAAAAAGAAGCCAAAGTTCAAAATTTACTGATGCGTATATAGATCCAAAGTTTAAAAGAAAAAGATTTAATGCAAAAATAAATGTTATTTATAGAAATAATTTAAATTGTATTTTTAAGGGAGCAATAAAACAGCATGGTGATTTTGATGATCATATTCAACTTTCAGGAAATGATGTTTTACAAAGCATCAATGTTCATTTGAGAAATGGCAATATTGGAGGGATTACAAAATTTATTTTGTATTCTCCAAGATCTACAAGAACCTCAGATGAAATATTTGGTTCAAATATACTAAATGAATTTGGTTATATGGTACCAAGAACATTTTATGTTGAAACAGAAATTAATGGACAAAAAAATACATTAATGTTTCAAGAAAAAATGACTAAAGAATTATTAGAATATTATAAAAAAAGAGAGGGGCCTATTTATAAGACAAATGAGGATATAGTTTTAGAGGAAAACAAAAAAAAATTTTTACCAGGGGGAATTTTAGCTAAACAAATTAATATCAATTGGGCTAAGAAAAGCCAAAATCATTTAAAAATAAGCAAAGAAGGAATCTCAAAAATTAATTTTTTTTTATTAGAAAATAATCAAATTAATAAAAACATTCAAAATGAAGAAATAAATTTGAATAACGAATATCTAGCTTTTGGGGATCCTGAGCAAAAAAATAAAATGAATGTTTTTAATTTAATACTTTTAGCGATGAACGGGCACCATGCATTGTATGATAATAATAGAAGATTTTATTGGAATTCAATAAAAAAAATTTTTGAACCGATTTATTATGATGGAGATATAAATATATTAGGCGATTTTGATCTCAAATATCTAGAAAATATTTATATACCAAAAAAAAAAGAGTTTTTAGAATCTTTAAAAGTTACACAAGAAAAGTTAAAATTAATAAATATTCAGAATTTTAACCTAAAGCTTAAACAACAGGGTTTTGAACAAGACATTAAAATAACAGAGGATAAATTTTTAAAAATACAAGAAAATTTACAAGTATTAAAATATTACCTTTTAGACAAAAATTCTTCCATGAAAGAAGATAATAAAAAAAAAAGTCTTTACCAAAATCTTGTTAAAAAGACAGACTCTTTAAAACATCTTAATTATAAAGAATTAAAGTTCTTTTTTGAGGCTCAAGATATATCAAATACTTATTTGATTAGCTGTTTGGTTAAAAATAAAGAAAAGTTTAGTTGTAAAAAAGAGGACCAAAAAGATAAATTTTCCTATGATTATCTAGAGGGAAAATTTTCCCAAAACAAAAATCATTATTATTTAGGAATCTTCACAATAGAAAATTTAGATATAGAAAAAATCAAACCTTATAATTTTAAATCTTTAATAAGAGAAGAATTATATGTGCTGGGTGATACAAAGATTTATTATGATAAAGGTATTCAATTTTATCACGACATATTAAACAAAACAGTCAAAATAAAACAAACAAATCCAGAGTCTAGAGTTTTATTTGATGGAGGAAAAATTGATAACTACTCAATAATTTTTAGTGGAATTAAAAGCTCTAAAGTTGAAAACTTAAAATTGCCTTTTGATATAAATGGGTTAACCGGATGTTTAAATTTTATTAATACAAACTTTGAAAATGTTAAAATTAATGTTTTTAAATCAGATTGTGAGGATGGATTAAATATTATAAATGGAAAAGGAGATCTAGAAAAAGTAGAAATACAAGATACTTTATTTGATGCTATAGATTTAGACTTTTCAGATATAAAAATAAATGAACTAGTCGTTAATAATTCCGGAAATGATTGTGCAGATTTTTCATTTGGTAATTATTTTATCTTAAATTCAGAATTAGATTCATGTGATGATAAAGCAGTATCTGTTGGAGAAAAATCAAATTTAAAAATTGTAAATCTCAATGTTAAAAATTCAGATATTGGAGTAGCTTCAAAGGATGGTTCAAAAGTTTTATTAGATAAAATTTTTCTGATAAATGTAAAAACTTGCTTAGCAGCATATAATAAAAAACAAGAGTTTTATGGTGGCTTTATTAATTTAAATAGTTTTAATTGTAAAAATTACTATAAAAAAACTGAGGTTGATGGTTTATCAGAAATAAAATTAAAAAATAAATTTATGGAGTAAAATAAAGTTTAAATAAAAAATATTAAAAATTTAACAGTTATATGAGTTTTAGAATCGAAGAAAAAATTATAGTAAATAAATTCAATTTAAATAACTTAAAAAAATATTTAAGTGATTTAAAAGTTAAAACACTGTATCCATCAAGAAAAGTAATGAGTTTATATTTTGAAAACTCGAAATATGATGCTTATAATGAGTCTGCACAAGGCATAAGTCCAAGATCTAAAATAAGGATAAGACATTATCCAGAAACAAATTCAAAAATTCGACTATTAGAATATAAAATTAATAGTCCAGAGGGAAGGTATAAAAAAAGTTATAAAATCACTGCGTCAGAAGAAAAAAAATATCAGCAACAAGGTATATTCGATAAGAAATATGGTCAATGTATGCCAATTATTTATGTTACATATGATAGAGATTATCTGATGTTTAACAAGGTTAGGATTACAATTGACACTAATATAAAATATAAGCAATTTTATTCAAACTATATTAGTGAGGACGAATTTTGCTGTGCTGAATTTAAATGTAACTTTAATTATGACAAAGATTTATTATTAAAACAATTTCCATTTTCAAAATTTAGATTTTCTAAGTATGCAAGAGGAATAGAGGCTCTGCTTAAAAGTAGAGTTAATTTTTAGTTTTTTTAAGTTGATATTCTAGGGACTTGTTTTTCTATTATATTTTTTTGATCCTCGTAGCTTTCTATTCTGTTATATTTGTCAAATACATTTATTATCTGTGGGGTGAAGTGAACGCCAATTTCAGTAATTTGGAATTTTGAGTCTTTATTAATTAATAAACCATCATCTTCAAATTTTTTAAGTAGTTGAATTTCTTTTTCAAAATATTCTTTAAAATTTAAATTGAATTTCTTTTCAACATTTTTCATATCTAAATAGTAATATGTTTTTAAAAATTGCAAAATATCTCTTCTAATTTTGTCATCTGGATTAAGCTTCATGCCTCTAAAAGTAGGAAGGTCACCATTTTTTATACATTCTCGGTATTTGTTTTGTTCATAATAATTTTGAAAATAATAATCATCCCCTAAACAACCATTTCCAGAGCTTCCCAAGGCAATGAAATTTGTAACATCTCCTGTTTGAGTGCCCAATGAATTATATAAAGCTTTTTCATTTTCCATTGCTTTTATAAGCGGATCATCAGGCAATGCATAAGACTCAAAACCTGCTTTTTTGTAGCCACCATCATTAATCAGTCTATTTTTAACAATTTCATACATTTCTTGTCTGTCATAAAAATCTGGCAAAGGGCCATCCTTAAGCATTTTTATCATATATTTTCTTTTGAAAGGGTCGTAATGAACTAGCATTGGTTGCAATTGTGTTGGTTTAATTGCAATTACTTTATCAAGGGTTTTATTTATACTTTTCGGGGTTTGCCCCGGAAGACCAATCAGTAAATCAAAATTAATAACTTTAAATTTATCTCTTACTTTATTGGTTAAAAGACTATCAAATAACTTTGCATCCTGTATTCTATTAATTCTTTTTTGAACTTCTAAATCAAAATCTTGTACTCCAAAAGAAAGTCTATTAACACCACAATCTGAGTAGAAAAGTAGCTTACTTTCATCCACTCTTCTAGGATCGATTTCTACTGTAAAATCTCCAATTTTGTCAAAATCAAAAGATGTTTTTAATTTATCTATAAGTGCTTTAAACTCTTTCTGTTTATAGAAAGTTGGCGAACCTCCTCCAAAATATATTTCTTTTACATTAAGCTTGATATTATTTTTTTTAAGATGATCAAATAAAATATCTATTTCCTTGAATAGATAATTATATAAATAATCTTCAGCTTTGCTATAATTTGAAGTAATTTCTTTACTACAAAAACAAAAATAACATAGTTGTTCACAAAATGGTGTATGAACATAAAGCATAATTGGCTCAGAAGGATTTTTTGGTAACCAGTCTAGTAAACTTTTTTTATATTGGTCTGATTTAAAGTCATAATCCCAATTATCTTTTGTGGGATATTCAGAATAGTTAAAGAAAATATCTTTATGATATTTTTTTAGCAAGTTAGCATCTAATTTAATCATCAAAACCTATTTTACTTTCTATTATATATTTAGGTCTATTAGTTGTTTGTTTAAAAATCAATCCAGTATATACAATTAAAACACCAATATTAAAAGCCTGAACACCTAAAAAAAACAAAATTACACCAAATAAAACAGGTCCATTTATAAAATTATTGCCAATTAATAATCCATATCCAATGAAGCTTATTAAAAGAATTGTGGTGGCCAAACAAAATATTCCGAAAAAAAACGAAAATCTTATTAGAGAGTCTGAAAAAGGCAAAAATGCCCCTTCCAAAAAATTTTTAATCACCATGCCAAGTGTGAATTTACTTTTGCCGTGTTTTCTTGGTTTTCTTTGGTAAAAAATTTTCTTTCTTTTGAATCCAACAAAATCAACTAAAAATCTAAAATTACTGGTTTCGTTTAATTTAACTATCTCATCACAAACCTTTTTTGAAATTAATCTAAAGTCTCCAGCATTTTCATCAATAGGTATATAGTTCAATTTTTTTAAAATTTTATAACCAACATAAGATAAAACGTTATTAAAATAGGAATTTTTAAATTTCTCTCTTTGTGTACAAACAACATCACATTTTTCTTTACGCCAGACATTTATCATTTTATCCATTATTTCGGGAGGATCTTGTAAATCAATATCCATATGGATTACTGCATCTCCAGTTGAGTTTTTTAAACCTGCAAGAACACAAGGCATATGCCCAAATCTTCTTGACATATTAATTATTTTTATTTTGTTATTATCTTTTGATTTTTCAACTAATTTACTTAAAGAATTATCGGAGGAACAATCGTTTATAAAAATTAATTCATAATCTAAATTATCAATTTTATTTAAGATATTAGAAACCTGATTTATGGCATCGCTAATACAATTTTCTTCATTAAAAAATGAAAAAATAACTGATATTTTTTGCGTCATAATGATCAATATATACTAAATATTAAAAGTCAAAAGTACACAATTATTATTACACTATTTTTCAAATATAAAAGAAAACTGAATCAAAATTTATAAAAAATATAATTTGAACCTTCGATATTTTTATCTAAATTTATATTCCAATCTTTTGGAACTATTAATGCTGCCAAATTAAATTTATTAGAAATTTTTTGCCATTGTTCTTTTGATCTTGTTTCAAATACTTTTCGATATGTTTTGTCATATTTAATTCCTCCACGATTTTTTTCTTTAGGATACATAAAATTTTCCTCATAAATATCCTCTAATATTTCTTTAATTGGCAACACCAATTTGGGCATGTAGGGGATCGCATCTATTGACTCTATACAAATAAGTATTGGTTTTTGAGCTTTTTGAAAAGTTTTTGTACAAGCATTATTTGATGTTAAAATTAAACCATTTGAGATATTTGATTTTTTAACTTTACCCCAAAATATTCCATCATAATTTTTTTTGTTTACAAAAATATTATTAGATAGATTCATTACTTTTTTTTTATATTTTTCGTAGAAAAATAAAGGGTGTAATAAAATTACAATTAAAACAGGAAATATAATATTTTTAATTTTAATTTTTTTTTTAAGATATAGAAATATAAAAGAAAATATAATTGCTGGACCAGCTACGGAATGTAATAGAAAAAATCTTGTAGGGATAACCTTTAAAAAGATACCTTTGTATAATTCTGGGTAAATCTTAAAAGAAATATATAATAAAAAAGAAAAAAAAAATATGCAAAGTTAATGCTTGCAACATAAAAAGTGGTAAATAAAATTTTTTAACTGTTTGAGTTTTTATAATAGATATAGAGAAAGTTAATAAAATTAAAGATAATACAACATAGATATAGTTAATTCCTAAATCTTTGCTTCTATGTTGATCCCAATTATTTAAGTAAATTTTATATAGATTTTCATCATATGTGAAAGGGATTGAAATTTTATTTAACTGAAATTGAATAAAGCAGTATATAAAAATTATAATAATAAATAAAAATGTAATAAATACACTTTTTTTTTTTACATTTAATTTTATTTTATTTTCTTTAAATATTAATAAGGTAAGAAAAATTATTAGAGCAAGCCACAAACCTATTACTAAATGAGTTAAGATAGTTATTACAGAAAATATGATAGCATAATCAAATTTTCTTTGAGAAATTAATCCAAAAACAAGCACAACGAAAGCAGAGCTAAGCATACCATTTGTGTGTTCAGAAATAACAAGAGTTGGGTAATCTAAGTCACCAAAATTTATTTGGAACAATAAAATTGATACAACTGTTATTATTGAAAATAGCTTATCTTGAGATATTGCACTTGAAATATAAAAAATTCCAAAAGAGTGCATTGTTATAGAAAAAAATAGAATTAAAAAATTTAGAAATTCGATACTTACATCTAGATCAATAAATATTTTGAGTATTTGATAAATAAATGTCCAGCTATTATGAAAAATTAAATTTAATGGATTTTCTTCAATATTGTAATTTATTTTGTCCGATAAAACTAGAGCACCATTAATTGCTCTTTGATCAATATCAAATGAATAGAACAAGGTTAATATAATTGAGAATAAAAATATAATTAAAAGAAAAAATTTTTCACTTAATAGTTTAGTGGAAATATTTTTATTTAACATTTTGCTCTAAAAAATCACATAAAATTTGTCCAAGCAATAATTCAATAACCTGTATTATAGATGTATTTTTTGATGGAATTATAATCGGCAATTTAACAAATTTTTTTAACTTACCTCCATTGTTTCCTGAAAAACAACAGGTTAAAATTTTTTTCTTATTTGCAACTTTACATGCTTCTATTAAATTTTGACTATTGCCCGAAGTTGTAATAGCCAAGGCTATATCGCCAGCATTTCCAATAGCTTCAATTTGTCTTGAAAAAATAAATTTAAATCCAAAATCGTTTCCTGCAGCTGTAATTGCCGCATTATCAGCTGTCAAAGCTATTCCCGGTAAAGCTTTTCTTTTTCTTTTATATTTTACACTTAATTCAGTTGCAAGGTGCTGTGAGTCTGCCGCACTTCCCCCGTTACCAAAAAAAATAATTTTTTTATTTTTTTTTATAGCTCTGCGACAAATTTCACACAATTTATTTAAATTATTTAATTTTGAGAAATTATTATTTTCTAATTCTTTAATAATCTTTTTTAGGTTTAAAATTTCATTTTTTATTAGTTTAGATGTTTTTTTTTTAGCCATTTCAGGTGTTTTAGTTAGAGCTTATATAAAAAAAATATATGATTGTGTATAAAATTGTGTTATATAAATTTAAACGGGAGAGACTACAAACTACAAGTGTAGCGCCGAAGGAGCAACCACCCCGGAAACTCTCAGGCAAAAGGACCGTACATATTAACTCTGGAAAGAGAATTATTCTCGCCGAAGGAGCAAATCT
>MDTA01202990.1_pt1 | contig 19282 bp, 25 predicted proteins | sample 811151 | NCBI WGS metagenome assembly MDTA01 (sample SAMN05326648, study PRJNA326480) | marine metagenome | isolation source: seawater | place: Indian Ocean: South | collected 2010 | reverse complement strand
CGATAGAACTTTTCGGAATACGTGTTGATAAATTTTCTAATGTAGCTTCGTCACTTGTAAAACTCTTATAATATCTAAATTTTACTTTCTCTAATCCTGAAACTTTTTTAATGCCATCTACTATTTCAAAAATGTTATTAGCTACATCTTTATCTCTTTGCATTTCTATAAAAACTTTGTATGTACCATCAGATTGTTCTCCAGGAGTTACGTCTGCATCTAAAATAAATCTGTAGCCAGATTCTAAAAACTTTACTAAATCATCTGCAGGTGCTTTATCCCGCATACTAAAACTTAATACAACAATATCCTCATCTTCGCCCATTTTACTTGAAAATGAATCTACTTCAAAAATATCGTATACCATATGTTTTAGATCTTCTTGTCTTAAACCCATTATACAGCTCCTTCTTCAGGTGTTGGAGCTGGTGCTTCTCCACCTGGTGCTGGAGGTGCGCCTCCTGGTGGTGCGGCCGCGGCTAATGCATCAGCAGGTTGTTGTTGAGCACCTGCTTGTGGTGTGTCTATTGGATCACTAATCATGTCGGTCATTTCACTATACGAACCATATATGTCCATAATTAATTTTTTGGGCATCATAATCTCTACTAGCCATATTGGTTTTTTATCTAATTTTCCTTTTTTTGTTCCTGGTCTAATATCATCTGGTTTGCGTATTTTTCTCGGTTGCATCATATATGTCTTTTGATATGTAATTTTACAATCATAATCTAAAAGTCTTTTGCCTCCCATTGGATCGGGCATTTTATTTCTTGGCCAGAAAAATTTACATGATACCCAATGTCTTTCAATATTAGGACCTTCAGCTAATTCTCCTAGTTCCCAATTATCATAAACATAGATGTCCAATTCATCTAAAACTCTTTCAAAATCTTTTAGAACTTGAAAACCTGTATTGCTTTCGTATATTCCTTCAACATTTTTGATTATATCGGCAATATCTTCCATATTATTTACTTCCTACATAACCGGCAATAACACCTATCATACCAGTTAGAGACATCTTCATTAAGGTAATTACACTTTCGTCAACTGGTCTATTTTCTTGCAAGGCTACATAATAATCACCTATTATTATTACTCCTAAGAGTGCTAATACACCTATTGTTAACATTATAATTACAAGGTCTTTTAAAGTTTTAATCATTATAAGCCTCCTTTTATACTTTTATTTATCGTAAAATGTATGTTGATATCCTTTTGCTGATAGGTATAAATACTTTGTAGGGCATATCGCCCAACAGGGCTTGTGCTCTACTTACATTCCATTGTAAGGAGGACACTTAATGGGTGCAAAACGAGCGTCTCGAAAGAGACAAAATATAGCAAACAATGTTGTTGAATTAGACACATTTAAAAAGAAAAATCAAATACAAATCCTTCCTAGAAACAAAAATCAAGAAACTTACATGCTAAAACTGCTAGATCGAGAAAAAGATATAATCTTCGGAATAGGTCCTGCAGGAACCGGTAAAACACTTATAGCTGTTCAGGTGGCTGTAAAATTGTTTAAGCAAGGATCAATTGATAAAATTATCATCACTAGGCCGGCTGTATCAGTAGATGAGGATTTAGGCTTTTTACCAGGCACACTTGAACAAAAAATGGCACCGTGGACAAGACCAATATTTGACGTATTACGCGAATATTTTAATGCAAGAGAAATATCAGGAATGATAGACGAAGGTATTATCGAAATTTCACCTCTTGCTTATATGCGTGGACGAACATTTAAAAAAGCATTTATTCTTGCAGACGAAATGCAAAATGCAACACAAGGACAAATGAAAATGCTTTTGACTAGAATAGGGACTGGATCACAAATGGCTGTAACAGGAGACTTAGCACAGGCAGATAGAAGTACAGACAACGGTTTAGTAAAATTTGTTGAATGTTTAGATCAACGCCAACTTTCTCGTTTGGACATAGTCCGTTTTGCAAAAGGAGATATAGAAAGACATGATGCAGTAAAAGAAGTATTAGAAATTTATGGAGATATATAATTATTTTTTAAAAACATAAACACCTTCAAATTTTTCTCGCCCGGCCAGTTTGTTATTTCCTACACCTGGTCGGGTGTTAAGCATCATCTTAATTGTGCCTATATGTTTAAATCCTATTCTTGTAGATAACGATATCCAGTCATCGACAACTTTGTATTCTTTTTTTCCGTAGGTTTTGTAATCCGCAATGTTTGTAGCGAAAATTCCATCCTTGTTAAGACTTTTATAAATGTTCTCAATAGTAGGCTCAGCATATCCACTAAACCATTCGTCAAGAGTGCGATAACGCACCATACACTGTGTATCTTCATTTGAATATTTCTCCAAGTTAAAGTAAGGAGGAGAACTAAATGCTAAATCAATATCATATGGTTGGAAATCCTCACTTACATTTTTTATTATTTTACCCTTTGTTCCAACTGCTTCTTCTAATACTTCGTTAAAATATTTTAAGTATTTAATTGTTTCTGAATTAGGATCTATTCCTATATAGTTGTAAGACATATTAGAACTACTAATACCTAGTAATCTTCCGCCAAATCCTGCACTGTAATCGTATATATTACCCCATAACACAGGACATAAATGTTCAGCTAATGCTCTAGCATTTTGAGGCTTAAAGTTTTGAATATTTTCTCCTGTTACTAATTCTAAAGCCCTCCTAATAGCAGTAGGATATACAAGTTTATGTCCTTCACGCATTTCATAGCATAGTCTTATTGCTCTTTTAAGTTTTCGATCATCATAAAATCTATCTTTAAGACTATTACTTCCCCTACCTTTAGGCTCTGCATTCATCATGTTTGGAAATAAAAAGCGACTTATAGGTTGTCCTTTATTATTGCCCAAACTTATTTTGTTGTTTTTTACTCCATTATAACTTATAGATTTGAATTCTCTTATTGCATTAATAAGACCTTTTTCTGTATAGTATATTATAGGAGTTAAATTTATTGTTCTATATAAATTAAAAACAGTATCAATAGTTTTATTCGGATCTTTTTTATAAGTATTTTTGTCTAACTTATCTAATTGATTATAGATAGGTTCGTATCCAGTGAATTCACCGGATATAATATGTTTAGGTTTAATACCCCAGAATTTATATATTTCCTGTAGAGTCGACATATTCAGTTACTGATGGAAATATTAATGATATTACTTTTGCACATGCTTGAGCTATTTCCATATGTTCCTTTTGTGTACCGTGTCCGCCGCGTAATTCTATGTAATGCACCCAACTTCGTAATGTTCCATTCATATATAACCTAGTCTTTGTTAAACCTTCTGGTAAAACTACACGAGCTTGTTCTTTTGCTATACCATTTTCTATTGCCCATTTGTATGCTTCTTTTGCTTCTTGAATGACTTTGTTTTGATAGCTGTTCCATACCATCGCCAAACGAACATCTTCTAGATTGTTTTCGTCTAATTCAACACTATTCTGTCTATTTTTTTTATCTTGATATCTAGCTTCTCTATGAACAAACATATCTCCCATTTCTTCAGGATTAGCATACCTTTGGCTGAATTCTTGAAAACTAAAACTTCTATGCCTAACAATTTGGTGTGCTATATCTCTAGTAGTATCAATCTCTAGACACGCATTTACCATTTCGAAAGGAGACCAGTGTTGGTGCTTTGCCAAATACTTCAATAGTTTTTCACTTGTTTCTGTATTCATTTGATTGCTAGGATTGGACACTCTTGCACAAAAAGCAATCAAATCTTGTGCATTCTCTATTTCTTTATCTACAAAGTCTGCTGTAGGCTGTGAATAACTTACTAAACGAACGGCCATTCTGGTTTTCCTCCTTTTAAAATTCTTACTCTATCTTCTATAAAATGAATAGTAGTATGTATATGTCCTGTATCTTCAGGTTGTATTAGTGTTCTATAAAATTCTAATTCTTCTTCTAAAACATTTATTCTTACAATATCGTTAATAAGTTTTTTATTTTTGCTAGTCGCCTTCGCCTGGATTTTCACTAAAATGCTCCTCTAATTTGTTTGGCACTCCTTGCCATTTTTCTGCATCTTCCGGCGGGTCTTTCTTTTCAGATATGTTTGGCCATTGCTCTGACCATTTTCTGTTAAAGTCTACCCAAAAGTCTAGGTCACCTGTAGAGTCAGGCAGAATTGCTTCTGCAGGACATTCTGGTTCGCATACTCCGCAGTCTATGCATTCGTCTGGATTAATGACGAGCATGTTTTCTCCCTCGTAGAAACAATCCACTGGGCACACTTCGACACAATCCATATGTTTACATTTAATGCACTTGTCATTTACTATGTACGTCACTCGTTAATCTCGAAAGTCGAATTAGTGTTGCGGCCAAATTAATTTCTGGATCCACAACTAAAGTATGATCAACTAATCCTTGCTTTATAATTAGAACTGCTTGATCCTGTTGTTCATCATCACCAAATAGTTCTATGTTATCATACAGCCATCTGTATATATCTTCCATTTCTTCTGGACGGACCGATCCACACAACAACTTTCTTGCTTCATGAATTTTTCCAGCTTTGAAAAGTTCAACCATATCAAGTTTCCAGTCACTTTCACCTGTGTCACCTTCGTTTGGTGCAAGCAAACTCTTGTCCTGAACATTCATTTGTACCATATTTATACATTTTCTTAAGTCTGGATAAGTTGCTTTAACATATGTATCAAGTATATCCAAGTTTGGTTTAACTTCTTCATTGATAAGAATCTCTGCCACTCTAGCTGTAAATTCAGTCTGGTCAATTTTTCCGATATGAAACCCTTGACATCTACTATGAATAGCCGGAATAATACGATTTGGATAATTACAAGTAAGGATAAATCTAGATGTAGTATGATATTCCTCCATAACACCTCTTAGTGCCGCCTGTGCATTTGGCGATAGATAATCTGCTTCATCTAACAACACCACTTTAAATTCACCAAAAGGAATCATTTGTACGAAGTTAACAATTCTATCTCTAACATCGTCTACCGAGTTAGTTCTACTAGCATTTATTTCTAGTATGTCATATTCATTAACTTCTAATTCGTTGCATAAAAGTTTTGCTAGTGTTGTTTTTCCTATGCCAGCATTGCCACTAAAAAGTAAATGTGGTATAGTTTTATCTTTAATCCATGTCTTTATTTGTTTTTTTTGTGCTTCGTCTCTAAAAACATATCCTTCTATATTTTTAGGACGATATTTCTCTACCCATAATTCTTTCATCAGCTAAACCTTTCTATGCATGCAATTAGGAAATGATATCCAAAATATAAAAATACGCAAGTAATACAAAATTTTAAAAATTTATTCATACCATCATCTGCCATGACTTCCCAATGAGGTCTATTATCACGTCTCAATGCTATCCACATATCTTTAATTACACTTTTTTTCAATTCTATCTCCCAAAAAATCTTTTAGCGGCATGTATAGGATTTCGCAAGCCTTCATAAGTTTCATCAATAAAACCAATATGTTTAGATAGTTTAACATCTAACTTATCTAAAGTGGATTGTAATTTATCAACTTTCTCGTGAAGTACCCGAATTTCATCAGGGATATCTTTTATACTAAAAAGTTCTTTCATAAGTACTCCTATAATTTTACTGTTATTATAGCAAAAGTTTTGGCGTATGTCAATGGAATTTTTTGTAGTAATCGACACTTTTGGGGAAACTGTTTGTTATTCTTAATTTTTCTCTATGCACTTTTTCTGTAGTATGATTAAGGTTAATAGTATCTTTTCCTACAAAGTCCTGCCAAAAATCACCATTTATTTTTTTGAACTTATTAAATGGATTTATTTTATGTCCAGCAAGCATATACAATACAGCACCAAACGAGTCCCAATTTAATCTGTCTTCTAGTTCATAATAAGGACAACCGATCACTTCATAAACTTGTTTTAATAACATACTGTCATTAAAATTTTGCTGTTGAATATCTTGCCAATATCTATTGTCATCTCTACTTGTCATTGCATAATGTAAAGTGATAAAGTCTGCAAAATATAAAAACTGTTCTCTACAATTATGGTTAAACGTTTGTGCATCAAAATTATTTAATTTAGTTTTGTTATGTGTTACATTAACAAATTGTAACAAAAATTCATGCACACTCATCAATCCGTTAGACTCTAGAGGTTCTATGAACGCTCCGCTAAGTCCTATACTAATACAGTTTTTTACCCACATGCGTTCGCTCATTCCGTTACGCATCTTTATATGTTTAAAATCCATTTCTTGTGCGACTGGACCTAAGTAATTTTTAAATTCCGTTAAAGCATCTTCTTTGCTTATATAATCATCGCAATAATTGTATCCAGTACCTATACGTTCCCATGTTGGTATTTCCCATACCCAACCATAATCTAATGCTACACTATTTGTGTATAATTTTAATTCATTGTATTTGTCTTTGTATGGTCTCGCGGCTGCCCAAGCATTGTTTGTATATGTTTTATTATTAAATTCTCTCCAAGGTTCTTTTAGTACACCTTCTATCAGCAATCTTTTAAAACCTGTACAATCAAAAAACAGATCACCTTCTATATTGCCTTTGTCGGTCATAACTTTAGTAATAAATCCGCATTCATCTGTAACAGCATTGTTTACATCTGCAAGTATATGTTTTACACCTTTTGGTTTGCAATACTCGTCACGCAAGTATCCGTAAAACTTATGTGTGTCAAAATGCCATGCCGCATCTTTTTCTAAATCCCAGCCACTGGGAAAACTTTCAGTTGGCACTTTATTTTCTTCAATACAATAATTGATAGGAGATAGGTCGTTCACAAAATTTTCAAATGGCACTTGTGAAAAATGTTGGTATATAAACCACTGTGCTACACTATATGATCTTTCATCTATACGCCCAAAAGGATAATGGAATCCAATTTTATCATTTTTATGAAAATTTTCGAATCTAATACTTAATTTGTTAGTTGCATTACATTTTGTCAAAAAGTCTATATCTGGTATTTCTAAATAGTTTTGCCATCTCCGCATCAGTTGTGTAGTGCTTTCCCCAACTCCAACAACAGGCTGATTTGGAGATTCAACCAAAGTAATATTTTTGTTTGGAAATGTTTTGATAAGTGTAGAGGCAGTCATCCAACCTGCACTTCCTCCGCCTACTATAACAATGTTGTCAAACTTCATGTAAATTTCCTGACACAGTTATTCTATACTCATCACTAGTATAAAATGGAAATACTTGATGTACCATTTTACTTGGAAAAAATAAAATTCTACCTTCGTCTTTTTTATCAACTGCAATGTCACAGTTTGATATTTCTCCAAATATATTTGTATAGCTAAAACTAAAGTATCCTGGTCTAGGAGTATTACTTTGTTTTACACTATTATTTTCTAGTTCTTTATCTAATAAAAAAGGCACTTGAACAAATATGACAAAGCTAAAACTACCATCATGATGATGTGGAGGATTAAATTCATGCTTTTTTTGATAGTTTACCCAAGTATCACCTAGTCTCCATGAGTCACCACTTGTAGTAGACTCCCATGTGCTTTCATATTGTTTGCTTAAATTAATAAGGAAAGGTTCTAATTTTTCTTTACAATCATTTAATTTGTATTCATGTTCTATGTTGCCCGCCAAATCTTTGTTAGCTACTTCTTGCGGGAATATTTTAGTTTCTTGTTTTATAGATTGAAATATGTCTTGTGGAACTATAGAATTAATAAAGCCGTAATTAGGTAATGTGCCAAACATAATATCAGACATATGTAATTTCCTTACCAGATTCTATATCTGAATCACTATTCCAACTTATAATAGTTTTTACATTTTGTCCATTATTCACTGGTGCTCTGTGTATAATGAAACTTGGAAATGTAACCACATCTCCTTCTTCAACATCTAATCTAAGTATTTGATTTTTACTTGCTGGCATAACCAATTCTGTTTTAGGACTGCCGTTTGGCATATCTAAATAATAAACGTTAGTCCACTGGCAGTCAGTATGACAGTGCCAACCGTGTGTGCTTCCTTGTGCATATTGTTGAAACCATATGTTATGAATTCTGTAGGTATCATAACCTAAATTTTTATATGTGTTTTTTACAACATTTAAGAGATGTGGTTTTATTACATGTAACCATTTCCTATCAGGATTATCCATTCCCTGAACTACATTATTGAGTTTGTAATCACACTTAGTAATGTCTAAATCATTATGCTCTTGAGAATGGACTCTCTCACCTGGACTTTCATTGATTAAAGTTAGTAATTGCTCCTTAATGTTTTCATGCTCAATCATTTTATTGATGGCAATAGGAACATCTAACTTTTCAATTCGCATTTATTACTCTCTATTGCCTAACAGCATTAACAACATTTGGAATAAGTTAATAAAGTTGAGATAAAGACTGATTGCAAATTTTATTCCATATCGTTCGTCTCTTGTCTGTATGAATATTGTCTTTGCAGTTTGAGTATCATATGCTGTCAAGCCTGTAAAAATTATAACACCTATAATGCTTATTGCAAACATTAAAGCACTACTGGCCATAAAAATATTAACAACACTTGCAATTATAATTCCTATTAAACCTATAAACAAAAAGCTACCCAGTGATGTAAGATCACGATTAGTAGTATATCCATATAAACTTGCTCCTGCAAATGTAGCACTAGTTATAAAAAACACTTGTGTTATACTCATAGCTGTATAAACAGCAAATATTGTGCTCAAACTTAAACCCATCAATGTAACAAATGCATAGTAAAATATGCCAAGTTTTTGTAGGCTCCAGTTTTGTCCTGCAAAACTATACCAAAAAATCATTCCTAAAGGCGCAAACATCGCTATCCAAATTAGTCCGCCCATCGACAAAAGCAATCCACTACTGTAAGTGAGCCAAGCTACAGCACCACTAACTGCTAATCCACTAGCAGTGTGATTATACATAGTTAGCATTAGTTGTCTTAAGCCTTGATCAAACTCTCTGTCTGTGCGAGTGCCTAAAACTGCTCTTTCAAGTTGATTCATAATATTCTCCTTCTACAATTAATTTAAAAATTTCACTCCAACTATTTACTTTATATACATCGGGATTAGTATAGGATTTATTATAATCGTGATTAATTAATATTACTTTATGTCCTGCATTTAATCCTGCTTCAGCATTTCTAGGTTTATCTTCTATCCACCAGTGTCCTGGCTCATAACTTCTTAGGATATCGTCTTTATCACCACCTTGTTCTAGACAAATAACTTTTCCTATATTATTTCCAAAGTGTTCTTTTAAATTATATTTCCTTAATTTTCCTGCATAATAATCAGTACTAAGGCTAGTAATACATTCTATGTTAAATCCGGAATTAACTAAGTCTGGTATAACCTCTACCGAATCTCTCAATGGTCTCAACCAACCTATCCAAGCACTATCGTTAAACTGGGTGACTAGTGCATCGGATTCTTCTTTAGTGATTCCGTATCTTGTGTATTGATTATAAACTTTTGGTTGAACTACAGAATAGTTACGTTTTGACATCCAAGAAGTAAATGCATCTTCCCAATTGACTAAAACACCATCTACATCTGTAAGGATCTTTTTTTCATGTGACAATTATAAGTCCCCGGCTTTCCTATTTTCTGAATAGTGTACATCAAATTCTCCGCCAGGATAGCGGGCCTTTAATTTGTTTACATTTTCATCTATGACTTCGTTAGGGTCCAAACCAAGAGCCCTACAAGAACTAATCCAATACCACATAATATCACCAAGTTCTCGTTTACAATGAAATATAGTTTCATCGTCCAATGGTTTGCCTTGGAACACACATTTTTTAACAATTTCACTAAACTCGCCTCCTTCACTTGCTATGCCTATGGCACCAGTCATCAACAGAGCTATGTTTTTTCCAGTTTCGTTTTCAAGTGCTTCCATTCTATTTGCCATTTCAACTGAAGAATTACTAGCTTCACTTGTCACACCCTGTACAAACTCTTTATATTTGTTTAAATCAATCATTTGTCATACTCACATCGTCTGGTTTTTCTTGTGAGTAAGCAAGTATGCTTTCTGCTTCTATCATTCGCAACATAATTTCATCATTTCCGTTATCAATCTTGCAACCTCTTGTCCACCGTCCATGCTCTACTAATACCCATTCTCCTACAGCATAATCGTCTTTATTTTTTGGACCTTTGGCATATACCTTACCCCAGCGAGGATATATTCCTCTACTTGTACCATCGTCGTCTAATACTATTAAACCACCTTTAGTTTTTTGTTCTCCAAAATACATATCTGATACAAGTACACGATTACCTATAGGTTTGATATCGCCTTTAATAGTGTGTAAATTCATTATTCACCTTTCTTAACAAAATTGCCTTCATCGTCCTCGACCCAATCTTCATCCTCGGATTCAACGACTAATGTATCTTCTTCCATGCTTTCTGCTTGGGCTTGCTCTTTTCTAGATACAGCAACTTCATCTGGCACACCTGGATTGGAATCATAATAATCTTTTAGAACTTGTTCACGTGTTCTAATAATCTTTCCACCTGCACCTAATTCGTCGCCTCTTGCATTTACTTTAGCATTTCCAACAGCAGGAGTCAACTCATTTTTTTGTCTTAGCAAATCCATATCTACAGTTTTACCTTGCATAGATTTATATTGCTTGCGACCTGTTTGTTTCATAGGCATAATAGCACCTCCTTTATATGTGTACTTATCTCAAGAACTCCCTCCAATCCAGTCCATACTGGATTGAATTAATTCTATGTACACCGATTAAAAATAAAACATAACTTGCTACACTCGAACCTCTTCCTACGCCCCATACAATATTATTCTCACGCATAAATTTTACAAGATAAACCATATATCTTAATACATCGGTCATCTTACGTTTATGAAACTCGGCAAGTTCTTCATAAGCTCTGCTAACTTCTTCTTCACTATTGCATAAATTAATTACATATGCTTCTATATCAAGATTTTTGTATTCATCAGGCATAAACCATTCTGATTGACATACTCCGTCAAATGTTTTTTCATCAACATCTAGGGGAATATATTTGGTTAATGGCGAAAGGCCATTTTCATTTGCATATGTATTAAACTTATTTACATCGTCTGAATCTTCACATAAAACCACATGACACTTATCAATATGACCAGAATAGATCATATCAATTAAGTCTTGATCAGAGAATCTTGGTATTCCTAATTTGTCTGTTTTCATCAGCATTCTTATTATATTAACTGATATTGATTAAATTGTCAAGATTATTTTTGTCTTCTTCTTGTTTTTTTTGAGCAAATCTACGTGATTCTTGTTCTAATCTTACATCATCTAGTAGCATTACTATTTGATCTTTAACTTGCTCATTGGTACTCATCCAATATTTTTTTGTCAAATCATCGTGTTTTTTAAGTAATTCAGTATCAGATAGGTTCTTAAAATCATCTGATAAAGGATGTGACATTATGTAAATTCGCCTACATATTTGGCGTAGATCTGACTACCACCGTTTGAAGTCCAAAAATCAACAATCTTTGGATTATCAGTGCTTGCAACGGTGAATGGAGTAGGAAATTCGTTTCCTGTTGTGCTTTCAAATTTGATGTCTCCACTTCCGCCTGCATTCCAAGTTACAGTTCTAGAAGAACCATCACTTGTGACAACAACTCTTAATTTAGCCAATTTGCCAGTTGCTGGCCAATCAGTAAGTGTTAGTGTCAAGTTATTTCCAACTTGCACAACTTGATAATTACCGTTTGACCAATTTATGTTTTGTGATGCGGAGACATTTCCTATGGTGTATGCAACTTCAGTAGTAGCTTTAAAATCTGCTTCTGAAATTTGATTACCGTTGAAATCGTTAGATACATTTAATTTTGCTGTATTAGTATCTAATGCATCTAAATCAGCCTTTACTTTCGTCAAAGAGGTTTTTATATTACTGAAATTATCTCTAAATCCTTGACTATCATTATCTTGTCCTGCAACAGGATATGTTTGATCTATTGCATTAATCTCGGTTGTACTTGTTGTTACTGCCATATTTTATCTCCGTAGTATTTATGTAAATTAAACATTGTATTCATAATTATGAAATAATATATATTGCTCTTTAGATACGCCTGTAGTGGTATCTATTACATATCTATCAATATCAAAATTAAATTGATTAAATTTTATGTCTGCATTTTTTAATGCATTAAGTATTTGTGTCCCAAAACCAGGCTTAACATAGCATAAAGGCACTGCTTTTACATAGCCTAGAGTTTCTATCTGTCCAGGTTGAGATGTTCTCATCCATAATGGTAAAAAGTTCAATTCTGTCTCGCCTATTGCTCTTATATTTTTACGCATGTTAGTAATATTACTAATATGCTTTTTTGTGCCAGTAGCGCCGTCTACTGAAATATTTAAATTATCTGTCTTTACATTATTTTCTGGCACTGGCCTAAATCGATAAGGTTCATTTGTTCCGACTACATCTGGTTCAATCATTACTTCGCCAGCATCTCTAGTGGTTACCACTATAGGAGAATAATCTACATTGTAGTCTCCTGTTCTAGTGCCTATTGTAAAATTAGGTGCAAATTTATGTATTACATCTCCAAATCTTCTAGTACCAAAAAATATTCCATCTGGTGTTAATAATTCAGCAGATCCTGTTTCTATATTATAACTTGCTTCGTCAACTGTTATTTTGTTAGGAGATGTTGTAGTAAAATTTAATTTTGTTTTTCCGTCACTATCGTCTATTACATCCACATATATTACTTCATATACTGTATTTTGTGTTCCTGGAGTTTTTGCTACTGCACTTTTTATTTCTCCTAATCTATATTTTTTTCTTTTGAAATTTTTAGATGTAGCAGATACATAATAATTAACAGTTTTAGTCTCAATGCCTGCGTACAGCAACATTTTCATTGTCTTTTGAATTCCAAATTCAGGATCGTTTGGACGATAAATTGCATCTGAGTCGAATAAGTTTGCGTTATTAATAATACTTTCATATGCCTGCCTTTTTGTTTGTTTCATAAAAGGTTGCATATATAGATTACTATAAAGTTTGTCATCAGGGTCAGTAACCTTTATAGTAAATTCTCTAGTAATTGCACTGTATCCAAGATGGTCTTGTACACGGGCTGTAAATTTAAACTCTCTATCTATAAAAGTAGTATTTCCATCCAATTGTAAATTTGCATTATCAAATACTGTTAATCCAGGATTTCCTACACTACCAAAACTGTTTATTTTTCCTATTATTTCTCCGTCATAACTAAGACGTAAGCCTGGAGGTAATGATCCAGATACTAGTGTAAATAACAGTCTTGCTCTAGGAACATTTGTTGTAGCTGATATACTAAGTGTACTAATATAATTACTTGATATTGTGCCTAGATCTTGGTTTGTATTCCACGTGATTACACTGTCTACTTCCCCTAACATGCTTACAGTAAAAGTTTTTTCTTTAAAACTTACTTCATCAGAAATTGCCGATTGCCTTGTAGCTCTAATAGTGAAATTAAACACTTTCGTAACTGCAGGCTGATAAGGTGTAAGTCCTGCTATCCTACCGTTAGCTGAATCTAAACTTAGTCCGTCCGGTAAAGTACTTGCTGATCCATCTGGATTAGTTGGCTGTAAACTATAATCTATCACTCCTAAAGAACTATTAGGATCTAATGTTTCTAAAAAAAGTGTTACGTAATTGTTTGCTCTTCTAAACCCAAAGTTTGCAGGAGTCAACCAAATTGGAACTCTAATATGCGAATTATCTGCTGTAAATATTCCATTAGCAACTTTCATAATTGTGTTATCAGATCTAAGGAAGTCATCTCCTACAACAAATATTCTAAATTGTCTTTTGACAATAGAACTACCGTCACTTGCAGATACAAAAAATTCATAAAATCTATTTAATTTTTTTGGTGGTCTAGATGGTATTGATAAGTCGTATGTTGTTGTATCGTAAAAAAAACTTTCAAAACCGTTATCAGGTCTAACACCAAAATCAAAAGGAAATGCACTATAATTATTTGTATCATAATCACCTGTATTGGCAATTTTTTCTAATGCTAAAATAGGATCTACTATTCCTGTTAGTCTTCCAGTCGACGTTAGAGTTATTCCAGGCGGTAATTGTCCATCTCCTTCTTGAATAAAATATTCAAGTGTATCGCCGGCACTAGTATCAGGATCTGTTGCCATAAGTTGATAATCCAAAGGAGCACTATCTATTATGTAAAAAGTATTGTTTGGTCCTACAGGCAAAAGATCTTCGGGCGTTACCCAAACAGGTAAATCTGCTCCTGATACAATTATACTAAATGTTCTTTCGTCTATTACACCATTCAAAGTTGCTCGGGCTACAAATGTATACTTGGTATCCTTGTTTACTTCGAAAGGAGTTCCTTCAATAATATTTCCATTGAGTTTCATACCTTTGGGTAATAAACCGCTAGTTATAGATATACTCATTCCAGTAGATGCTAAAGGTAAATATTCGCTTTTAATAGGTAGAGCATAAGTCGTAGTTTGACGTTCTACTAATGTGGTAAGTATTTTTCCAGATTGTTCAGTCCAGTAACTAGTCATTTTAACTCCTTATATTGTATTTATCGTAAATCAATTAGGAGAAGTGATAGTGCCTAAATTAATACCTGTAGCACTTGGAGATGTTATTGTGCCGAGATCCTGATCTGTAGTAAATATAAGATAATCAATTGTGTTAGAAGCAATTTGTTCTAACTTTCCAAAGTCAAAGCTGACACCAGGCAAATTTCTTATGTCAACACCGTATACATTACCTTCTAGTGATCCGTTAAATGTCACAGCTGACAAGTTATTAACACTGCTTATATCTTTACCATCAGCATTTAAATTTCCGCCTAATTTAGGAGCAGTATCTTGTTCTACTAAATTATTTCCGTCGATATTAAATTTAAAATTGCCATCTTCAACTTTTGTATTAATATTTTGACCTCCAAACATATTCACGCTGGAAGCTCCTCCTGGAACTACAATACTACCATCGTCACTTATTAAAATAATTTGTGTAACTCCGCTGTTAGCTGTGATGCTTACTGTATTGCCACCTGGTGATAGAGTAATGCCTGCACCTGCTAGTAGAGTTTTAAACTGTAATTTATTATCAGATTTTTGAGCAAATATACTTTGGCCTGTTCCTAAGTTTTCTCCATTAACATCAGTGCTTTGGATGTTATTATTAAGTTCTGTAAAATTATTATTTACTTTTATAAATGCTTCACGGAGATCGTCACCTGTACCATCGTTCGCAATATTACCTATGTTGATTGTTTGTATAGCCATTCTTTAACTCCTGATATTGTATTTACCTACTAAAGTAGTTGTGTAAGGCACAGGATTAGTATAACGAGAAACTAACACCCTCCTTGGTCCACCCATTGCATCGTCAGTATCTCCGTATCCTGTCAGAGAACCTGCTTCCATACTTACTGAACTATCATTATGTATCATATTCATTATTTCAGCTGGGCTTGCTTGAGGATTTGATTGTAAATATAATGCCACTACACCGCATACTTGTGGACTTGCCATGCTAGTGCCACTTATATTACATTGTTTAAAACTTGAATTGCCAAAATAATTAGCATCTGCAAATCTATTAGTATTACTAGTGCAACTCATAATATTGTGTCCTGCCGCATAAATGTCTACGCCAGGTCCTGCACTGCTGAATCCTACTTTATTATCAGCTGTGCTACTTTGTGCGGCACAAGATCCTACCATAAATGCTTCTGTGCTATACGGAGAACTTCCCCTATGATAGTATTTGCTACCTGCACCTCTGTCAAAGTAGTTGTTATAATCGTCACCTGTGCTTGTATCAATTTTAAAGCTATTATTTCCTGCCGCTATACAAATATGTACACCTTCGTCTATTAGCTCTTCAACGTCTGTATCTACACTTTCAACTCTTACAGGAGCTCTATATCCAGAAGTAGTAAGGTAAGGATATATTCCATATGTATTTCTCATATGTGTATTAGGTGTTGAACTAAAACTTCCGTCATTACCTGAAGTATATAAAGTGCCTCTATAAAAGACTTCATCTATACTGCTAGATGGTGTGCTATAACCCCAACTTGCATTTACTACTGTAGGACGTTTAACACCTGTAATAGGATCCACTCCTTTGTTTCTATGCCATAATTTAATAACGTCAAAACAATCATTAATAGAAATTCCTGTACCACCGTCACCAGAGCCTTCTAAACCATTAACTTTCACTGCAAATATACGACTATTTTTAGCCCATCCAAAAGTTTTACCAACTGCTGTACCACCACAGTGTGTTCCGTGTCCGTCAAAATCTCTATAATGATTACCACTTTGTGAGCCACTTATTCCGCTTTCAGTGTACCAGTCTATCTGCTGTACTCTTGTTATGCCTGCACTGTCAGTAAATTCTGGATGATCGACTTGAAGTCCGCTATCCTGTATCACAACGTCAACACCTGAACCATCTAAGCTAAATTCATGTTTTCCTGTTAGTGTAGATGCCCAAGTTTCTGTCTCAGTTTGAATGCTGTGTCTTCTTTTACCCCAATCAAAATACTGTCCACTGTCCGATGTGCTTTTATAAAAAGTGCCACTCAAACTTGTAGTAGTACCTATTTCAAGATCATCGTCTTGATCCGGAGGAATTGCAACGGCTAGTACTCTACTATCATTTCTAAGTGTTAGTGCTTCTGCATCTGTTAGAGCATAGTGTGTATTGCGTTGTGATCCTGGTCTTGGATTAGCAACATCAACAGTTCTGTTTGGGATATCACCTGATCCTGTAGATGCTATCATATCTTGTTTAAACTGGCTGTAATCTACATCTTTTTTAAGTGTAACAATATATTCTTTTTCGCTCATACATTTCTCCTACACAATATTGATTGTGCCGTTCATGTTTGTGTGAGATGTGCATTGATAATATAGCGTTGCAGGAGCACTCATAGGCACTTTAAAAATAACTTGACCTGTACCTCCGTTGTTTGTTACACCAGTATTATATGGTGTCCCACTTGTACCAGTTGTAGATTGTATCCTAAAAGGATGTCCTCCTGAGGTGTTATTAAACAAATACTGTTCCCCTCTGCGGAGATATAAAGTAGGATCATTTTCAGATGTAGGAAACCAAATACTTCCTGGGTCAGTAAACACATAGTGATCAGTGTTGTCGTTAGTTATATTAAATTGATACTTGATTGACCCTCCGTTAACAAATACATCGCCTGTTACCTCTACGCCATCCGTTGTGGTATTAAATTTTTTCACATCATCGTAGTATAGTTCTACTCCTGCATCATCAGAAAATTTTGCAAAAGTTTCACCAGCGGCGATGCTTGTTATAAGAACGTCGTTATCAGATTGTATGTAAATGTCCTTAGTAGTATTAGAAGGATCATTACGCATTATTAAATGACCGTTAACATTATTAATTACACTGTTGTTAAAAGTAGAATCATGATATATTTGTAAATCAGTGCTGGCACCGAAGTTGACTTTTTTGTCATCACCTAAATTGATGTTGAATCCGTTACCATCCAAATCAGCACCTAATTGTGGTGATACATCTTCTACCACATTTGATATGCCTGCACTGCCAGATAAGTTTACCCATGAACCATTTGCATAACCTTGAAATGCATTAGTAGAAGTATTATATATCATATCACCGTTCACAGATGATAATCCATCTCGCAAAGTAGTTGTATAACTAGCTTGATTCAAAGGACCTACTGTTACGTTAACCCTATCCACAGCACTTAGTATAATGGAAGAGTCACTGGTTAATGTAGGTGTACCTGCACCAACAGATTGAAAACTGTCTGCAATTATGTTATTACCAACGGTTAAATCATTTTCTACAGTAAGATCACTTTGCATGACAACAGCTGGAGGAATAGTTATATGACTACTATCAGTTGTGTCAATATTACCCCCACTTAGGATAATAGAACCGCCTGTGACAGAAGTGGTTGCTGTCAAAGTTAATATTCCTGAAATATTATCTGCCAAACTTAATGATAATGCAAAAGCGGCAGCTTCAACATTTATTTCACCTGTTGTGCCTAAAACCTGTAATGTTTCACTTGCCAGTGTAACACTTCCCGTACCTGTGTTTCCTGCGGTATTCAATATTCCGCCTGCGCCTCCGGAAGCGGCTTCTAAACTTATTTTGCCTGTTGAGTTATCATAAGTCATGACATAGTTGTCTTGTCCTGCACCTACAGTTTGATCAACATCAAATTTGAAATTTCCTAGTAAGACATCTCCTGTACCATCAGGTTCAATATCGATATCTCCACCTGATGTGCTTGTAATTTTATTACCGTTCACATCTAAGTTTCCGCCTAGTTGTGGTGTGGTATCATCTACCACATCTCCCCCAGATCCACTTACTGTTAGGTCACCGCTACCTAGCAGTGTTGCGCCATTTATAGTTTTGATATTTGTGGCGCTGACTAGTGTTGCCTGAGCGTCTGTAATTCCGTAACCTGCTAGTGTAGTAGGTTTGCCGGTTAAACTTGCAAATGATGTTGCAACAGTTAAATCGCCGCTACCTAAAAGCGATCCTCCGTTAACAGTTTTTATATTGGTTCCACTTACTAATGATTCTTGTGCATCAGTTATTCCATATCCTGCTAAAGTTGTAGGCTTACTTGTGATTTCACTAAAAGCAATATTAGCATTTGCAAATAATGCTCCGTTCCATTTTAACACTTGATTAGTAGCAACACTTGTTACTTGTACATTTCCTAAGTCTTGTATATTTGAACCACCTAGAGACACTGAACCTATAGACCCTGGTACATATCTTCCTAGGGTAGAATTGTATTGTAACACATCGTTATCATTAGGAGTTCCATTATCAACATTATCTAAACTTTCTATTGTGTCTTTTAATATAGGCTTATCAGTTAAATCATTGTAGCTTCCGCTGAATAATGTTGGCCTACCTGATAGGTCGTTATATTGGCCTGTAGTTGCAACGGTAGCAAGTGTCTGTCCACCTATTGTAAAACTAGAAGAATCAAGCGACAAACTACTTGCACTTATAACTCCAGAAGCAGTAATGTTAACAGCATTTACAATATTATTGCCGCTTAAATTTAAATTATCTCCGTTGGGTAATTCTTTAATTTTATTGTTATCTGCTGTATCTAATACTAGTGGATATCTTGTTGCCATTTTGTTTTCCTATTTGTAATATTTATCCTTATG
>MDTA01227062.1_pt1 | contig 19285 bp, 17 predicted proteins | sample 811151 | NCBI WGS metagenome assembly MDTA01 (sample SAMN05326648, study PRJNA326480) | marine metagenome | isolation source: seawater | place: Indian Ocean: South | collected 2010 | reverse complement strand
TTTTGAGCTTTGACCATCTATAGTTCCAATCCAAATTATTCTTTTCTTCATGAATTCTGCAGCCACTGCAAATACCATCAGAATCAATAGTTATTTTAAGTGCATGGTTTTCCCCATATAAACATCTTTTGCAAAAAATAGTTTTTTTCATTTTTAAATAGTAATGGGACGTAAGTAAAGATCGCTTAAATTATTTTTTAAAATAGAAATATTATTTTCTCTATAATTCAAACTATTTCCTATAGCTATCGCTGCGATTTGGTCTTGTTTAAGTAAAATCCTCATATCATTAATGTTATCTAAAGAACCAAAAGCAATTATTGGAGTATCAATTTTATTCATTTTTAGGAAACTTATTATGTTAGTAGGGTATGGAGAAACTCCTCCCTCATCTTTGTTTATGAGTAATAGCTCAGAAAAAATATTTGAATTGATGGTTCGCAATAATTTTTGACTTATTTCATCAAAGTTTTTTTCTAAGTAATTATAGTGAACTAAATTATTTTTATATATGCGAAAAGGTAGAGACGCAATAAGTGCTTGTTTGCCAATTTTTTGGGTTATTATTTCTGCAGTTTCCGTGGAATCAAACAATAAACTATCAACTATGATTCTCTCGGCTCCATGATTAATTACAGATATTGCATCTTCGGGAGTTATTATCCCACCACCATATATCAAAGGAGTGCCATAAACATGTTTTGCGACTTTAGATATTAGATCAAGATCAGGTCCTTTATCTTTTCGATCAATAGAGATAATACCAATTGCATCGGCCTCCCATCGCTCTAAATTCTCGGCTATCAGTTCAGGTTTTCCTAATGGAAGGTACCTAGAGAATCCAAATGATTGGACAGCTAATCCATCCTTCACAATTATCATTCCAATTATTCTTTTCCTCTTCATTTTTCACAAAGAGACATAATTGATTCTTTTAGGATCTGATGCCCCACTTTTTGACTTTTTTCAGGATGAAATTGAAATCCTAAAACTTTTTCGTTTTTAATTATAGAAACAATATTTAAATCCTTACTTATATTTGTTTCTGAAATTATATATTTTTTATTCCCAACATAAGAATACTGATGGTTAAAGTAAAAAAATTTTTTATTATATTTATTTAGAGGAATAACTAATTCACTTTTTAATTTAATTTGATTCCAACCAATATGTATTTCTTGATTCTTATTAGATATGGGTTTAATGGATCCAGGGATTAAATCTAAACCTTTTGTGAATGTATTCTCTGTAGAATCGCTTGCTAAAATTTGCATTCCAAGGCATATGCCAATAATTGGAACCCCATCCTTCGCCGTATTTTTGATTATTACATCCATTTTATTTTCTTTAAGTGATTCCATCGCTAAATCAAAACTCCCAACCCCGGGTAAAAGAATAATATCCTTTGAATTAATATCGACAGAATTTTTTACCATAGAAGTGTAGAATCCCAAATTATCTAAAGCTCTTCTGCAAGAGGAAATATTACCAACCTTATAATCAACTATCCCAATTTTTATTCTTCTTTTCATAATCCAATCCCAACTTTAAATTTTGGCACTGCTTTAAACTTTTCATTATTAAAAGATATCTCAAATAATTCTTTATTAGTCGCTTCCATTACTTTAAGCCAGAATTCTTTCTTAGAAATCTTTATATAATCACAAAAAGATTCAATGCATTCTTCATTACATTTTCCATCGTATTTAGTTACCAAATCTATACCTTCATCTCTTGAGATTTTCTCTTTTCTTATCTCTTCATTTACTATTTCTGTAGCACGTCCAAATCCAAATTTTAGATACTTTATCATTTGATTAAAAGTTACCCAATCATCATCAACAGATGTCACATACGAAATATCCCCTGAATCAATTGGCGATTGAGTTTTTATTATTAATCCATTTAAGCTAGAGAAAAGACCATTATCTAGTGAAGACCAATCTGGCATAAACCATCCCAGATAAATAATTTGAACATTTGAATTTTCAAATTCTTTTTGATCTGGATAGCTATAACCTATAAGATCTTTATGTGAAAATCCTTCATCTAACATCCATTGATAATCTCCGCCTGAAAGTGTATTTAAATTCCTTAAATTATTTCCGTCATATCCCTCCTCTGCGAGAGTGGCACTATCACCGGTCTGAAGGCCAGGGTTCTCACCCCAAAGTACTAATGGAATTTTATAACTCAAAGCTAATCTTGGGACAGTACTAAAAAGAGCCAATTCCGAAGATTTGCAAATATTTACATAATTTTTAAATCCTAAATTTATTAATTTTTTCCAAGTTTCTGGAGCTAAAGCGACTGTATGTACATCGAATCCTAAATCTATTAAATTTGAAATATTTTCAGCCCCTATATTCGTTAGCTGTTCTGGGGGATAAGTTAGGCATACTAGTAAAGGTTTTAAACCCAGCTTATCTCTAGCCCATAAAGCTTGCCTTACACTATCTTTTCCTCCACTGACTCCTATAATGCAATCAAAATTAGTTTCTTTTTTAGGGATTTTGTATTTAGATACTAAATCATGAAGTATTTCAAGCCTTTCATCACAATTCACCTCTTTAAGAGAATTATAGTATTCACAAACTTTACAAATGCCATCTTTATTAAAAGTATTGTTAGGTCTAGTACTTGGTTCTAAGCATTTTTTACAGTATTTCATCTAAGAATTACTTTAAAAAATTATATTACTATATTAACTATATATCCATTCAAATTATTAGAGAAAATATTTACATATAATAAATCTTGAATTTAGAAAATAAATAATAAAAATTAAATTAATTGAAGATTTAATTAAGAGTTTTCAACTTGTTAGTGAAATTTTAATTGCATTACTTATATTTTTTAAAGCAGTATTTAATTTGAAAGATCCCATTAAGTCCGAACCATCTAAAAAACATTGTTGATTTGGCGGGGCATAAATTAATCTTTTAGAGTAGTTATCTAAGAATTCATTTACATCTTTTTCAACGTCAACTTTTTTCAAAAATGAGATATTTTTGAATGCTTTTTTAAGTTCATCAACTGAATCAACCACGAAACAACTTTTGCATTGCGAAAACCATGAATTGCCAAAAACTATGCATGGTTTTCCAACATTCAAAGCTTGCCAACCTACTGTCCCTGCTATGGATACAATATAGTTAGATTCATTTATTAAATACTGGGAATTAATTGATTTTTTTATAAATGAAACTCTTTTGTCTTTTAACATATACGAAAAAAATTCTATTGATCTTTCATGCCTTTCTTCGCCACCATCCGAATAAAAATTAGGATGTTCTTTAATAAGGATTTGATAATCTGAAGGCAAGGCTTCAGAAATCATATTAAATGCTAAAAGTTGATCTGCAAATATTCCAGCTAAAGGCATTGTTGTTGCTTCGGGTTGTTGATGGAGAAAAAGAGTTAGAATTTTTTTATTTTTCTTTCTTGGAATTTTATCGACGCTTATAGAAGATAGGAATCTTTCCGCCTTAATTATTGAAAAATAATACTTTATTAAAGGTACTATATATTTGTATCCCCTTATAGGTTTCTTTAATAAGAATAATTCTTGTGACTGGTATTTCAAATAGAAATGTTTAGTACTTAAGGCTATTATTTTTTTAATAAATAATTTATTGATATTTAAAGTTGAATTATTTCTTATGTAATAATCTGCAGTTGATTCTTGAGTAACTATCTTTTCAACTTCTTTATGATTATCATTAGATAATATTCCTAATTCTGCAAATTTACCTGCATAATTTCTTTTAAGATCTAGAGTATTTTCAATAGTAGACAACATTGGGCTTATTCCGGATCCCTCTGTATAGATAATTTTTATTCCCAAAAACTCAGCAACTGACCATAAAACTATTGAATAATATCCATGAGGAGTACCAAAAAAAATTATTGAATTTATTTTATTAGATGTTAACTCTTTGTGAAAATAAGAAAAAATATTATAGAAAAGTCTAATGCCTTTAAGATTACTTATTGGGAAAAAAGAATTCCTATCTAGGCTTAAAATAAAAAGCTTTTCATAATAGCTAATTTTACTAAAGCTCTTTAGCGAAACCAAAGAAAATTCTTTTTTATTTGACTCTTGAAAATTATCTGAAGGATAGAAAAAATCTTCTTGAATAATGATTTTAGATTTAGAATTTTCAATTAATTCTTTTATTTTCTTTTTATAAATTTTATCTTTATTATTTTTTCTTATCCCAATAAGATTAATATTAAATCCAAGTTTAATTAAATGTTCTGCAATTTCAATTGAGTAAAAACAGTTTATGTCGGGCAAAAAAATATTATTTTCATTATTGGATGCCATATTTAATGTTTTATGTGTAAAGAATTTTATTATTACATAGTAAGGATAAAAAAAAATTTTTAAGATTTAACATTAATTGGAAAAATTTATCTTTTATTGTTAAGTAGTTTGGAAGATATGATTTTTATTTAATACAAAATTTAAATTCATAGTTTTATCAATTTTTTATTTATTTTAATTAGACAACCCAAAAAAATTCTTGAATAATATTTGCGTTTTTAAAATTGAATGAAGCTATTTATATTGATAGCAAAATTGTCAAAAAGAATTTGTAGAATATCAATATAAAGAAAAATCGCATGATTAGACTTGGTTTGATTGGTATCTCAGAGGGTAATGGACATCCTTACTCTTGGGCTGCAATTATTAATGGTTATGATAAAAAACTTATGCTGGATTGCGGATTTCCTGTGATACCTCAATACCTGTCCAAACATAAATTTCCTGAAGAATCAATAAAATCATTGTCAGTTACTCATATATGGACTCAAAATATTAAAACAAGTCAAAAAATATCACAAACCACTTTTATCCCTAACGTAGTGAATAACTATGAAGATATGATAGGTAATGTTGATGGCATTTTGTTGGCAAGAGATGATGCTGAAAATCATCTAAAGATCTCATTGCCATTTCTCAAGGCAGGTATCCCTATTTATATAGATAAACCTTTAGCATATTCTGTTGAAGAAGCGAATAATATTCTTTCACTCCAGAAAAAGAAAGATCTAATTTTTTCGTGTTCGGCCTTTAAATATGCAAAAGAAGTTGAATTATTGAAGTCAGAAATAGGGACTCTTGGAGATATTAAACTTATCAAAACAACTGTACCTAAAGATTGGGAAAAATACTCTATACATGCAATAAATCCAGTATTATTTCTTTTCCCAAAACTTGGAAAAATTTCAAAAAATATTGTTTGGAAATCTCAAGATAGAGTTACATTAATAGCTGAGTTCTCTAATGGCACCGAATTGCAAATTCAGTCTGCGGGTAAATGTACAATCCCAATAAATTTATCTATTTATGGAGAACATGGTTATAAAAATATATTGATTCAAGATACTTTCTATGCTTTTAAAAAATCTTTGATGAAATTTGAACAATGTATTCTTACTGAAGAATCTGATACTAAACCAGATGAATTAATAAGGAATATAGCATTATTAGAACTTGGAATGAAATAAATAAAAAGTTTTAAATTTTTTAAAGAAAAATCCTTCAATATTCTGAAATAGCAAACAACTATAAAAATTTAGTTATGATATTTAGAATTAATATTCAGAATAAATGAAAAATACATGGCGTTTCTCAGGTAATGAATTGAATTATGTTAGGGAAGTGATAGATTCCGGTTTCGGTTCTGGTACATCAGGTGGAATGAATAATCGTTTTGAATCTGCATTTGCTAAAAAAGTAGGCTGTAAATATGCGATTACTTTCAATTCAGGTACTTCAACATTACATGCTGCTTTGCATGCATTAGATGTTAATGCCGGAGATGAAGTTATAATCCCTCCAATAACAGTTATAAGTAATATTGATGTTATTTTTGCTCAAAATGCTATTCCTGTTTTTGCCGATGTAGATCCTGATACTTTTAACATTGATCCAAATGAAATTAGAAAGAAAATTACTTCTAAAACAAAATGTATTATGCCTGTTTCAATTTATGGATTATCTTGCGATTTAGACCCTATTATGGAAATTTCAAGAGAATATGGAATTCCTGTATTAAATGATGCGGCCGAAGCATTTGGTTGTATTTATAAAGGAAAGAAAATGAGCAGTATCGCAGATATTACAAGTTTTAGTACAGAAAATTCTAAGCATATAACCACTGGTGATGGTGGAATTGTAGTTACTAATAATGAAAAGTACGCCATGTTAATGAGGAAATTTGGAAGCCTTGGATATGCCTCAATGCAATCATCTGAAGGAAGAATTCGAATCATAAACAAAGATGATTTTCAAGATCCTGCTTATAAAAGGCATGATGATATTGGTTTGAATTACAGAATGCCTGAGGTTGCTGCAGCACTTGGGTTGGCACAAACAGAAAAATTAGAATATTTTATTAATTTGAGAATTTCGATTGCAAATCTATACAAAGAAGCAATTCAAGGTTGTGAATATATGGTCCCTCAGTTTACTCCTGAAGGACTTAACAATACTTACTGGACATTTGCAGTAAAGTTTTTACATAAAGACATTGCTTGGCAAGAGTTCAGGAAGAAATATATGGAATTTGGAGGGGATGGAATATATGCCTGCTGGGCATTAACCTATGATGAAACTGTTGTAAGTAGTGGAATGTATAAAAAACATAATCCATCCATTTATGAACATTTAAGTTTTGAGAAAGGTTTATGCCCAAATGCTGAAGTTATTCAACCTCAAATTATGCAATTTGTAACAAACTATGCGAGCGTTGAGGAGGCAAAACCTTTTGCAGATGCTTTAAAGAAAACTATTGATTTTTTTGGGAACTCAGTTTAATGAATTCAGATTCTAATTACGGAATTATTATTCAAGCGAGAATGAGCTCGAATCGTTTGCCAGGAAAGGTCCTTAAAGATATTTTTGGTAAGCCAATGCTGCAAAGACAAATAGAAAGATTAAAAAATAAATTAGATTACCCTGTTGTAGTGGCTACTTCTAATCATCCTTCGGATGATCCAATAGAAGTCTTATGCAAAAATTTAAATACAGAGATCTACAGAGGATCTTTAGATAATGTTGTTTCTAGATTCTTTAATTGTTCTGTAGAAATGGGATTTACTCATATTATTCGTGTTGGTGGAGATGATCCATTAATTGATCCCCAATGTTGTCTAGATTTAATTAGGTTGAATAAAGAATCAAATTCGGACTTTATTTTTGCGAGTAACTCAGACGGCTGGCCATATGGATGCGCTGCAGAGATGATTTCATTAGAGACATTAAAAAAAATTTTAAATCAAACAAATGACCCCTTTTGTTTAGAGCATACTATCCCCTACATTTTTGACCATCCAAGTTCTTTTAAAATTGTAAGGGCATTGGCTCCCAAGGAATACCAAAATAAAAACTTAACTTTGAGTGTAGATTATATGGAGGACTTTTTACTTGTGGAAACAGTTTTTAAAAAACTTCTATTAAAAAATGAATTTTTTAGCATGAAAGATATTATTGATCTTTTTAATGCCAACCCTGAATTACGAGAAATTAATAAAGGGTTGCATTCAGGATTCGATAGATAAATATGGAAATTATTAAAGATAGTTTAATTAAAGATATTGAACTTATTCCTTACTCACTTAAGCAAGATGATAGTAGTTTAAAAAAAGAATACTTGAGTTGGTTAAATGATAAAGAAGTTACAAAACTCATTGCATCTCAAGAATTACAAAAAGAAAAGGATCTTTCATTTATTGATAAAAGTTTCGCAAGGTTTACAAGTGAAAATTGTAAAGGTTTTTTTATTTTTTATAAGCCAGATCAGATTTTTATTGGAACTGCAAAACTAGATAAAATATCTCAATATAATTTTTCAGCAGAAGATGGGATTTTAATTGGAAATAAAAAATATTGGGGTATGGGATTATCTAAAAAAGTTTATAAATTATTGTTACTTCATGCTTTTAATGATCTAAATTTGAGAAAAATCATAGGGGGATGTAATGAAAACAATTTGCCAATGGTTAAAACATTTCAAAGCTTGGGTTACCAACTAGAAGGGAGATTAAGAAAAGTAGATTTTATTGATGATAATTTTTCAGATCATTTTTACTTCGGTATCTTCAAAGAAGAGTTTTTTAAACATAATAAATGTTAGATTAAAATGAAATAATTTAGGTTTTGTGAAGTATTGCACTTTATGCTTAATGCCTGATACTCGTCCAGATCTTCATTTTGACGAAGATAATATTTGTGATGCTTGTAAATCCGCTAAACAAAAATATGAAACAATAAATTGGGAAAAAAGAAAAGAAGAATTTGATGATTTGATAAAAAAAATCTCCAACAAAAATAACTCAAAATATGATTGTTTGATACCTGTTTCAGGGGGTAAAGATAGTCATTTAACATTGCATTATGCAAAAAATGTTTATAATCTTAACCCTTTATGTATATGTTTTGAACCAACATTGCCAACTGCGATTGGTAGAGAAAATCTAAAAAATATTAGTAAATTAGGTGTTGATTTAATACATTTTAAACAAAATCCTAAAGTTTATAACAAGTTAATAATTGAGGGATTTAAGAGAGTTGGTGATATGGAGTGGGCTAATCATATGGGTATATGGAGTATACCTGTTCACTTTGCAATTAAATTTGATATTCCTTTTATATTCTGGGGTGAGTCTCCTCAAATGGAATATGGCGGAGCAAAAACAATTTCAGAAATTAATAAAAGAGTTTTCGATGAAGATTGGTTGAATGATTATGGATGTCTTAATGGATTAAGGCCTCAAGATCTTGTTGATGAATCAAATGGTATTTCACTAAAAGATTTACAACTATATATCTATCCTTCTAAGGAAGAAATTGCCAAATGGGGAGGTAAAGGTGTTTTCATGGGTTATTTTTTTAAATGGAATAGTAAGGAGAACCTTAAAACTATTGAGCAAATTGGATTCAAGAGGAAAAAAGGTAGAATAGAAATCTCGTATACAGATTATGAAAAATTAGATTGTTTATCTATGAATCTTCATGATTATCTTAAATTTTTAAAATTTGGATATGGGCGAGCCACTGATTCTGCTTGTATACAAATTAGAAATAAAGAGATCTCTAGAGATGAGGGCTTGAGGTTGGTAGAGAAATATGATGGTAGATACCCAAAAGAATGTGTACAAACTTTTTGTGAGAAGTTCAATATTTCTAATAAAGATTTTGATGATCTATGCGAACCTTTTATTAATTCATCAATATTTGAATCTCAAAATGGAAAATTTAAGCGTGATAATGATGGAAGTCTCATTATTAAAGATAAATTTATTCAAAGGAGAAGAAACCCTAATTAGATTATTTTGATGAAGGTAGCAATTATTGATTATGAAGCTGGTAATTTGAGGAATGTACAAAAGGCTATTGAAAAGTTTAATATCAATGCTGAAATTATTTCAGATGGCGAGGAATTAGTCCATTATGATTCTATAGTCTTACCTGGAGTTGGCTCTTTTTATCATGGGATGAATAAACTTATTGAGAGGAATTTTAAGAAATTAATTAGAGAAGAAGTTTTGGTAAAAAAGAAACCTTTTTTAGGGATATGCTTAGGAATGCAATTAATGGGTAAAAAGGGAGAAGAAGGAGAAACCTGTGAAGGATTAAACATTTTACCTTTTGAAGTAAAACATTTTGGTGATACTAAATTAAGGATTCCTCATATTGGATGGAATAATATTAAGAAGAATCCAAATTCAAAGCTTCTGTATGATATACCTGATAACTCTGATTTTTATTTTGTGCATAGTTACCATATTGATAAAATTGAAAAGAAATATGTCTCTGGTATTTGTGAATATGGAATTGAGTTTGTTGCAGCAATAGAATCTGAAAATATTTTTGGAACTCAATTTCATCCAGAAAAAAGTCAACAATATGGATTAAAAATTATTGAAAATTTTTTAAAAATTTCATTAAATCAAATTAAATTAAATGCTTAAAAAGAGAATAATTCCTATCCTTCTAATTCAAGATGGACTTATTAAAAAACCAATTAAATTTCAAAATCCAAGAACTATAGCTAATCCAGTTTCAGTAGTAAGAGTATTTGAAGAGAGACAAGTAGATGAATTAGTTTTGTTAGACATTTCAAAAACTACCGATAATGAAGATCCGGATTTAATGCTTATTAGAAAGTTGTCCGAGGAATTATTTGTTCCTTTTACCTATGGTGGCGGAATAAATTCAATAGAAATAATGATACAAATAATTAAAGCTGGTGCTGAAAAAATTGTTTTAAATACTGCTGCTGTTGATAACCCTGAACTTATTCAAGAAGGATCTAACATATTTGGTAGTCAATGCATAGTTGTAAGCATTGATGTTAAAAATAATGGAAATTTTTATGAAGTTTATACAAACAGTGGAAAAAAGAATACAGGTATAAATATTATTGATCATATAAAAAATATGCAAAATTATGGTGCTGGAGAATTTTTAATTAATTCCATCGACCATGATGGGAATATGAGTGGTTTTAATATTGATTTGTTCGAAACAATAAAAAATATTGTTAACGTTCCTGTAATTGCGGCTGGGGGCGCCTCTTGTTTAGAAGACTTTATTTCCATAGCAAAAGAAGATCATATTTCTGCAATTGCGGCTGGAAGCGTTTATCATTATACAAAAATTACCCCAAATATGGTAAAGGGTGCATTGCATCAAAATAGGTTTCCTGTGAGAATTTGCACTTCAACTGACTATAGTTTTAATTACTAAATTTATGAAAACTGCTAATTTAGAAAAACTTGCTCTTCTAGGAGGTCCCCCAGTACTCAAAAAAGAATTTCCCTTATTTAACTCTATTGGTTCAGATGAAGTTCAAGCAGTTAAAGAAGTAATGGAATCAGGACAACTATCTGGATACTATGGATCATGGGGCCCTGAATTTTTTGGAGGAAAGAAAGTTAAGGAATTTGAAAATGCATGGAGTAATAAATTTAGATGTAAATATTCAATCGCTATAAATTCAAATACATCTGGACTTTTTGCAGCTATGGGCGCAATCGAATTAACTCCAGGGGATGAAGTAATTGTTCCACCTCTTTCAATGTCAGCAACTGCAATCACTCCATTGTTCTATGGTGGCATACCTGTTTTTTGTGATGTTGAACCTGTTACGTGCACTTTAGATCCAGAAAAAGTTAAAAGATTAATTACAAAAAAAACCAAAGCCATAGTTGTAGTTAATTTGTTCGGACACATAGCATATCTTTCTCAATTAAGAGAAATTGCTGATAAACATAATTTATTTTTAATTGAAGATAATGCTCAAGCGCCATTAGGTAAAGAAGATAATAATTTAGCTGGTACAGTTGGCGATATAGGAATATTTAGTCTCAACTATCACAAACATTTTCATACTGGAGAAGGGGGAGTTTGCGTAACTAATAGTGAACAACTTGCAAAAAAATTACAACTAATAAGAAATCATGGCGAAAATTGTGTTGAAGAACTCAATGTAAAAAATGAAATTAACACAATTGGACTAAACCTAAGAATGACTGAAATATCTGCTGCAATTGGATTAGAACAATTAAAAAAAGCAGATGATTTGGTTCAAGAGAGAGTTGATATTGCACACTATTTGAATGAAAATATAAATAACTTAACTGGCATTAATCTTCCAATTCAAAGAAAAAATACTAGACCAGTATATTATATGTATCAAATGAGATTTGATGAAGAAAAAGTAGGAGTATCTAGAGAGTTATTCTCTCGAGCCCTTGCTGCTGAAGGCTTCCCAACTTTTTTAGGTTTTATAAAACCACTTTATTTGCTTCCTGCCTTTCAAAATAAAATAGCTATAGGAAAAAATGGATTCCCCTTTAAAAGAGGTAGATATTCTTTACCATTTTTTAATAAAAATTACTCATATAAAAAAGGTCTTTGTCCAATTGCTGAGAAACTACACGAAAAAGAATTAATGGGATTTGACAGTTGCTGTATTAAGTTGAATTTAGAGGACTTAGAATTATTGTCAAAAGCTTTTAAAAAAGTTTTTAATAATAGAAATCAGTTAAAAAACTACAAGTAAAACAATTATGCAAAAAAAGCGAATTGTAGCGAGTATAGAAGCAAGATTAAATTCATCTAGGTTGCCAGGAAAAGTTTTAAAGAAAATTCATGGTAAACCAAGTATTGAACTTTTGATAGATAGATTAAGACTCTCAAAAAATATCGATGATATAATTATTGCTACAACTAATTCAAAATTAGATGATGATTTAATTAACTGGTGTGAAAATTATCATGTTAAATACTATAGAGGTAGTGAGAATGATGTACTCGGTAGGGTCGTTAAAGCTCATAAAGAATGTGATACAGATATTGTCGTAAGTCTTACTGGAGATTGTCCCTTCACAGATCCTGAAGTTGTTGATCTTGGTGTAGAGACTTTTCTTTCAAATGATTGCGATTATCTTACTAATTGTGAAATTGAATCATTTCCTCAAGGAATTTGTGTACAAGTTTTTAGATATTCTGATCTAATTTATATTGAAAAAAACTATTCTGACCCGGTAGTAAGGGAGCATGTAACAGTACCTTTCTATGAAGATAAAAGAAAGTATAGAAATATAAATCTAATTGCTTTAGATAGGTTAAAATTACAGAGTAAATGCAGAACACAACTCGATTATCCTGAAGATTTAGAGTTTCTTAATAAAGTTGCTTCAACCTTAATACCTAAATTTGGTTACGGATTTTCTACTCATGAATTTGTTGAATTTATAAAAAATAATCCTGAGCTGCTTGAAATAAATAAACATTGTATTGAGAAAGAAATAAGATAATGAATCAATATAAAGTTCTTTTAATTGGTTTAGGAAAAATGGGATTTAAATATATGCAGGATAAAGAAATTTCTAAAACAGTAAAATTCTCTAATCATACACAAGTAATAAATAATCATGAATCATTTTCTCTATTTGGAGCTGTTGATAGTTTGGAAGAAAATTTAAACTTATTTTCAAAGACTTTTAATTTGAAAAATATTACTACAGATATTAGATACCTAAATAATTTAGATTTAGTAGACGTTTTAGTTTTGGCGACACCTCCAAAAGATAGATATAAATTCCTTGAATTTTTGCCTAATTTAAAAGCTTTAATAGTAGAAAAACCTCTAGGTTCAAATTTAAAAGAATCAAAAAAACTAATTGATACTTGCAGCGCTAGAAAAATTATTACTCAAGTTAATTTTAATAGAAGAACTGACTCAGTTATGCAGGAATTGGCAAGAGGTGATCTAAAGAGAAAAATAGGTTTCATACAATGTGGATTTGGAGTTTACGGACATGGAATATTAAATTATGCATCTCATACAATAGATCTTGTTAGGATGCTTGTCGGTGAAATTACAAGAGTTCAATCTTTATCTAGTCCTGATTATGGCAGAAAAGGACCAATTTCAGATGATTTGAATATTCCATTTGTTCTTTATGTGGATCAAAAACCTTTTTCTTTTTCTCCAATTGATTTTTCTTCTTACAGAGAAGGTTCACTGGATATCTGGGGAACAAAAGGAAGGATTGAATTTTTGCAAGAGGGATTAAATTATAAATTTACTGAAAAATTTCCTTGTAGATCCTTATCAGAATTTTCTGAATTAAATAGTGAATGCACAAAAATTTTTGAGACTGGATATGGTGATTCAATGTATTATTTATATGATGAAGTAGCAAAAAAACTAAAAGATAGTTCTAAAGCATTATCAAGTCCGGCTTCTTCTGCTTTTGTGAATGAGGAAATTATAGATTCCTTAAAAAAATCTTATGCAAATCGAGGTGATATAGTAAAGATTTAAAGGAGGCTGTTCTGAAAATAGATATCATTTTTGCAGTTGAAGACCCTGGGGCAGCAAATTTCATATTAGATATGCCAGATGAATTTAAGAAGTATGAATTAAATTCAGAAATAATCTCTTTTGGAAATGCTCAGAGCTTTTTGAGCGAAAGAAAAATCAGAAATATTAGATTTGATGATCTTGGAAGTTTAGAAAGGATTTTGGAAAAATATAAATTCAAAGTCTTAATTGCAGGAACTCAACAAAATCCAGATTCTCAAATTCTAAACTTAATTAATATCTGTAAAGCAAATAATATTCTTACTATAGGTATAATTGATATGATGGCAGATTCTCACTTGAGGTTTAATGGGAATTCTAATCAACCCTTATATTATGCACCTGAATATTTAATAGTTCCAGATCATTGGACTTTGGAAGCATTCTCAAACTTAGGATTTGAAAAATCAAATATTTTTGAATTGATTCATCCTAGTCTAAAAAGAATCAAAAATAGAGCTTTATATTTTTCTAAAGAAAAAATAGAAAATAAAAGAATTTCTTTACTTGGAAATCAAGCAAAGGACAGAGAAATTTGGCTCTTCGCTGGAGAACCAAATGACGATGATGTTAGACTTATGAGAAATGAAAAATATACTATTTCAGGACGAGGTAAATCAAAAAAAAGAATTCACATCATATTTGAAGAATTGTTAGAAATCAGAAATAAAAGAGAAATAAAACCTTTTCTTATATTAAGAATGCATCCTAAAAATAAATCAACTGATTATTCTGCTTACTACAACGAAATCGATCTAGTTAGTGATGCGGTTGATCCTCTAGAGGAGATCCTCTGTTCTGATTTGATAATAGGATCTTCAACAATTTTTTTAATGGAAGCTTTTTATGCTGGAAGGCCTACCTTATCAATTATTCCCAAACCAGGAGAAGAAGATTGGTGCCCAAGTGTTTTACATGGATATACACCTTGCGCTTATACGAGAGATCAAATTGAGAGCGAATTAGATAAATATAGAAATAAAAATCTCAATAGAATGGAAATCCCTAAGATTAAAAATTATAATAATATTGGTAGTATTGTTGAGAACTTATTAATTAAAAAATATCAGACTGTATGATGGGGAATTTAATAATATTAAGGATTCTTTAATTAAGAAAAAAAATATGTCCGAAAAATATTTTCTTAAATAAAAAGATTTTTCAAAATATCAATTAACTTATGAAAAAACATAATTTAGGATTTTTTATTGAAAATATAAATTATTATTCTTTACACATAATTTAATTTGGAATACTTATCAGAAATCAATTATTAAAAAAGTTTTGAACCAATCTGAAAATTTTTTATTAAATAATTCTACCCTATTCTAATTTTGAGGATTTTTAGTATAATTATTTCTTAGGAACTTTAAAAATATGTGTGGTTTTGTAGTAGCTCTTGGGAATAAATCGGTGAGTAATGAAGTGATTTTTAAAATGACAGATGTCATTGATCATCGGGGACCTGATAAAACTGGCTTCATAAGATTTGACCATAAGGAAGGAAATATTAAAATTGAAAAGAATATTAGTGAAATATCTAATGATTATTCATTATTCTCTGCTGCTGGGTTCAAACGTCTAAGTATTAGAGATAAATCTGATAATGGAAATCAACCTATGATTTCTCAAAATAGTAATTCTTTTATTTGTTTTAATGGTGAAATATATAATACAGATTTTCTAAAAAATAAATTGAGCAAAAAATCATATGAATTAAGAGGTAGTTCTGATACGGAAATTATTCTTGAATATTTTTTAGAGTTTGGCATTGAAGATTTATCTAGATCACTAGAAGGGATGTATGGGATTTTTTTATATGATTCAAAAAATAAAGAAATATTTATTTTAAGAGATAGATTTGGCATTAAACCATTATATTTCTCTAACTTCAAAGGAAATATTATTGTTGCTTCAGAGATTAAATCAATACTAGAACATCCAGAATTTAAATTTAGTGTTAACTATGATTGTTTTGATGAGTTTTTAAAGTTTCGTTTTATTACTGCACCTTTAACCCTAATTAAAGATGTATATCAGTTAAATCCTGGTTCAGTTTTTAGAATTGATAAAAATTTAAAAATATTTGAAAAAATAAATATTTGGGAAGATGATATCAATATTAAACAGAATTCACTCTCTTTAAAAAAAATAATAGAAAAATCGATTTCCATGAATTTATTAAGTGATGTGGAAGTTGGCCTTCAGTTATCAGGAGGAATTGATTCATCTTTAATAACATCTTTTACTAATTCTATAACTCCCAATAAATTTAATCTTAAAACATTTAGTATTATTTTTGACGATTTTAAATATTCTGAAGAGTATTGGATTAAGCGTGCAATTAAAAATACAAACACGGTAAACTTTTTAAGGAAAATTAGTAATGATGAATTTATAAATAGTCTTAAAAAAGTTTGTTATCATTTGGAGCATCCTATTAATCATCCAAATACTATAGGTATTTATTATCTCGCCAATCTCACAAAGGAAAAGGGTATAAAGGTTGTTCTAAGTGGAGAAGGTGCAGATGAACTATTTGCCGGTTATCCTAGATTTTTATATATATTTTTGAGAAATAATAATATTCTAAAATTTTTCTTTAAAAAATTTAAATTTATAGAAAATATATTTATTAATAAATTAAAAACAGAATCCAGAAATATTAAAGATCAAATAATAGAATCTACCAGTAAAAATAATGATATTAAGTTAAAGAATATCTTTAGAAATTACTCTAAACATAGAGCCTTAAAAAATCGTAGAAGTATTTATAGAAATATAAGAGAAAATAATTATTTTAAAAAGCATAGACAATATGAATTGCAAACTTATTTGCAATCCCTGCTTGTAAGGCAGGATAAAATGAATATGGCATTTGGTGTAGAGAATAGGGTCCCTTTTTTATCTAAGGAATTTTTAGAGGCATCATTGTCTGATAGATATATTAAATTTAGTTTTTTGTATTTTTTTAAAGCAATTATTTTTATTCTCTCTCATCCAAAATCTATAGTGGATGTATTCACCAAAATTCCTTTGAAGAAAGAAGCTTTAAATGTATTTGGAGGTGGATTTACTTTTAGAAAAAAATCAGGATTTGCATTCCCAATTTCAGAATACATGAGATCAGAAAAATTTGTTTATTATGCTGAAAATAAATTATTTAATATCTTGGATAAAACACCTTTATCTAAAAATGAAATTTTAAATATATGGATAAATTTTTTAGTTAATAATGATGATGAAGATCAAGAATTATTATGGACTATATTCATGTTCTTAATATGGCTAGAGGTTTTCCAAAAATAAAAAAAATATTCTGCCTGTTTTCCAAAAGAGTTCTAGTCTTTTTTATTAAAAAATATTTTAATATTTATAATCATAAATATTATGATAAATCTTTAATTTTTTTCTAAGAATTCATAAAGCCATATTTTAATTGATATGTAAGACCAGATCATACAGAGTTCTTTATAAGATTTACATTTTTTTAAACAGTTATTATTATTTATTGTTTTAAGAAAACTATTACTAAAATACTGATCTAATTCTGGATAACTTATTTTAAATATTTTATTTAAAAAATCTATATATTCCTTTTCAGATAGAAGTTTGATCAAGGGTGGTTGAAATCCTAACTTTTTTCGTTTTATATATCTTGATGGAAAGCCTCTCTCAAATAAGAATTTCTTTAAAATTTTTTTAAAGCCCAATTCTTTTGAAAATAGATCATCTTTATCAAATTTACTAGCATATGAGACCATAAGAGGATGACAATATGGAAAATAAATTTGAGAATTATTCCTTAATAGAGTTTGTGCGGTTTTTGGAGCGTATTGTGCGATTCCCACTAATAATCCATATCCAATAGAAAAAAACAAATCAACCTCAGAATTATTACTAGGAACTATTCCATCAATTTCTTTCTTAATTTCAAACTCTATTTTTTGCCAATCTTTTTTCTTTAAATTCATTTGTGAGTAAGAATATGGATTAGATGCAAGATGGGATATTTCAGCTCTTCTTGAAAAGGAAACTCTAGAAATTATACTCAATGCGTAATTTAAGTATTTAATATAAATTCCTTTCTCAAAAAGTTTTAACAAAATAGAAGAGCATATTGGAGCTAAAAAATTAAAAGGAGATATTCTATTCCAAATTTTAATGGTATTTATTTCTTTAAAACCGAATAATGAATCAGCACCAGTTCCATCAAATATATTATCAGAAAAATTTAATGAATTTTCCAATAATTGCTTCGTAGGAAGGATTCCAAAATCAATTGTTGGTAAAGAATATGAATTAATAGTTTCTATAAATTTCTTTAAGTTCATTTTTTCATAAGTTAATTGTTTGATTTTATATCCTTGTAATATTGCATCATCAATATAATCCTGGTCAGTTAATTCCTCTTTATTATTATCCTTTTTAGTTTTTAAACTCCAGTATCCACTTTTATCTCTTTTCCATTTGTTATCTTTGGAATTTTTTAAATGTTTCATATTATATAATTCAATATCATTAATTGATTTTGAAAACTCAGTCATTACCGTAGAGTCAACTCCAGTACTAAATAGAATTGAAGCTTTATTTAATTCATAGGAATTTATTATTTTTTCAAACAATTCTTTAAATTCGGGTTTCCCTGAATCTAAAGAATTAATTTTTGGGTAGTATGAGTTTTTTAATTTAAAATTTTCTGAAGATAAAATTGCTACTCTTGCAAAAGGTATTTTTTTTATTTCATCTAAGATCGTTTTTTCGGAATAATTTGCTCCAAATCTTATGATTTCACTTAATCCATATTTTGATATTTTATATTTTCTTAGCCCTTTTAGGTAATATGTATGGTTAGAGAAATAATATGAGTTTTTAAGTTTAGTATAAAAAAATGTACCTGGTCCAGCACAAGATGAGAATAATGTTAATTCATCTTTATTCTTTTCATAAATACAGAAACAACTGTCGTTAATTGGCCATAGATTACCTTCATTTATATCATTAATAAAATCAGCATCATTCTTATAAAATTTATTAATATTAGTTAAATTTATAAAAATATTATCGTTTTTAGAAAAGAATATTTGCTTGTATTCTGAAAAAATTATTGTGCTTTTGTTTAAATAATATATATAAGATGAAATTATTGATATATTAGAGAATCTAAAAAATTCTAATTTATATTTATTACAAATATCAGTCCAACTTTGAGGAATTTTTTTGTCAGACTTAGAAAATTTCTTTATTAATAGTAAATTTTTTGTCATAATAAATCAAAATTTAAAATTAAAAGAATTTATTTTTTAAATGAAATGCTAACTAAATATTATTAATCATAGGCAATATCTTAATTATACAAGATTTATAATCAAGAAAATATATAAATTAAATTAAGC
>MDTA01105277.1_pt1 | contig 19297 bp, 22 predicted proteins | sample 811151 | NCBI WGS metagenome assembly MDTA01 (sample SAMN05326648, study PRJNA326480) | marine metagenome | isolation source: seawater | place: Indian Ocean: South | collected 2010 | reverse complement strand
CACCCTCTCAAAGACGGCAAGATTTACACAGGTCGTCAATATTTCTCCTCTACTGACATTTGTCGTGAGTATGTAGACTCTCGTGATAACAATAAATATATTGTGCAGTTCTTGGTTTACCCACACCAGCAGATTCAAAAAGATGCTAACGGTAGACCTACAGGTAAGAAAGTTATTCACAATCGTGTTCGCACTTTAGTTTTCCCTGACACTCAAACTATTGTTTCGGCTATGCGTGATTCCAACCCCGGCGTTGACCCATATGCTATCACTCCCGAGTCGGGACAGAATAAACAAGTTCCAGACGGTAATGGTGGATTAACTCTGCGTAATGATTCTGGTGTAGATTGGTTTAAGTTCCAAGAAGCATTAGGACGCTATGGTATGATGGGCATCATGGATTTAGAAGGTCCTGCTATGGGTGCTGAAGGAATTACGAGTGGTCAATTAAGTATATTTAACGGATTAGGTGCTTTAGGTATCATCGCCGTTCTGGGAGGTTTGTGGTATGCTAATTCCAACAAACAGAAAATTATTGAGGTTATTGATGATTTCAAAAGTTTCCCAGAACATTAGGTGATGACAAGTGACGCTAACTCTTGATATGGTCGGAGATTTTATCTCTGGTGGTGCTACAGGCTGGGTTTTTGAACACAGTCGTGAGCCAGATAAAGTTATCAAGATTATGAAAGCCTTTCCTCGTGTCGGCACCAAGGTTTTAGATGCTTTTCAATATGATGATTATTTATTAGATCGTCACCCTATGCGTTACAATGCTAATCACTTGAACTACGACCATGATTGGTCAGTTAGTATGCTATGGAGACCCATGTCTGCCAAAATGCAAACATATTTATTTGATGAATTGATGGCTTCCCAGCGCATGGGTATGAAAGCCCCATCAGGAATTGTCAAAGTTTATGATTCTATAAAAATGGAATTACCACTTCAGTTTACTAAAGATACTCACGAAGAAATTATGACTCAAGATATGGATTTAGCCGACGCATGGGACGATAACTTTTTGAGTGTAAAAGGACCCGGGCATCGTAATAGTTATATTGTATCCATGGAGAAACTTAGAGTTCCTGCCGGTTTTGGTCGCAGCCGTCTTCGTCCTCGGGTAGAAGTATTCAAAGAAGTAGCCGATTATTTGTGGAATAACTTTAACTTAGTAACTCGTGATACTGCGTCCGCAGGAAATTATGGTTTCCGTGCCAATAAAGAATTAGTTATCTTTGACCCTATTGTCTCACCACTTCCTTTTGCTAACGAATGGGATGCCAAAGATGTTTACGATAAATTGAGATATAATTATTTTAGTTACTTGTTTACTGAAGAACCGTTTCCGATCGATAGCACTATAGAAGCCCGTGGAGTTAATCGTAAAATTAAACAGATTGAAAAGCAGTTGGCTAACAATACTTTTAACACCATTGAGCGTGATGCCGAATCGTTTGCCGTAGAAGGATTCCCCGGCTCAGAACTTGATGGCACTTCCTTAAGTGACTGGTCTGTTAGAGATATTATGTATTCTACTTCCGTGACAGGTAATTTCTTAGAAGACCAAGCCAAGTTTAACTACGGTCTCAATGCTGAATCTATGTATCGTCGTGATTCTACTTACGAATTATATCTTAGAATGCCTAATGGTCAGGAAGACATCTTGTCCCGACAGAATAATTTTAATATGGCGTTAGCACAAATGTGTGGCTTAATCTTAGGCAATAAAGTAGTTTATGAAATTGGTATTTATGGTCCACGATTAGCCGATCCATATTATAGCAAAGATTTACTGGTCAGATATAAATATGGTGAGTTTACAGGTAACGACCCTGATGCCGTGCGTATGGCACGGGATAATTGTCTGGAACCAAAAGGTTTTGATTCAGGATTCCAAGAAGAGTTTGAAGCCCCTGCCCCGAAACAAACCAAAGTTAAGTTCCCACGAGCCAAGGCTACTAAAATTGTGTCTAAAGTAGAAGCCCATCTTAAACCTATGGTAGAAAAGATGATGGCTTGTGGTTCGTATCGTCGTGGTGCTCAGATGATTGGAGATATTGATTTCGTTATTATTCCTAAAGAGGGATACACCCTTCCTCAGATGTTGCCACCCAACGAAGGAGTCAATTGGGTAGGTGATAACAAAGCCCAAGTAATTATAGATGGCGAAAAAGTAGACTTTAAGGTCACCACCCCGGCGGCTTGGGGTGCTACGATTATGTATTTCACAGGTCCTGCGGATTTCAATATTAAATATAGATGGATGGCTAAGCGCAAGGGTCTAAAACTAAGTGAGTATGGATTATTCGATCGTAATACTGACCAATACTTGGCCGGTGCCACCGAAGAAGATATATTTACTGCCTTGGGTAGACCCTACCGAGAACCTGCCAAGCGACAAGGATTCTCTAAATCTAAATCTAAATCTAAAAAGAAAGCCGAAGATAAATCTATTGATTATCATCGTGATGACACAGGTAAACTCAACATGGGCATTAGTTGTTACCATTGTTTGCGTTCAGGAACTGAAAAAGACCAACGTGGTTATGCTGGTTTGAAAGATTATGGTGTCACCCGAGACCGAGATGACCCTGAATACGGGGCATGGTGGTTATGTAATGATTGTGTTAGACTTATGGAACAAAAGTGGTTAGATATATTTGGTCGCCGTGCTTCTTTTGATGCTGAAGATAATTATGAGGCTACTTATGGTAAGGAACAAGCCAAGATTCGTCGTAAACTTAAGAAGGAAATTAAAGCCAAGAATACTCATGGCACAAAAGCAGGACAATGGTCTGCTCGTAAATCACAATTATTGAAACAAAAGTATGAGGCTGCTTGTGAGCGAAGGGGATTAAGAGCCTACAAAGGTAAGAAAACTTCCAAGCAACAAGATCTCAGCAATTGGAGTAAACAAAAGTGGGGCACTGCATCAGGTAAAAAATCCTCGGTAACTGGTGAACCTTATTTCCCTGCTGGTGCTGTCAAAGCACTCAAGAAGAAGGGATTATATGCCAAGGCTACTCGTCAGAAACGTGCTGCAACCAAGGCTGGTAAGCAACGAGCCTCGTATAGTAAAGATATTCAGAATGTAGTAGCCGATTACCGTTCTGAGTTTGAGGCACCTTATCAGCCGTCGCAAACACTTAATGATTACACTACCCAAGATTTGATGACTTCTTCTGCTATCACAGGAGATTATACTACTGATTCTCTCAAATATGGCTTTGGTCCAACGGCTTTGGGTGCAGAATCACAAGCACCTGTCTGCCCAATTTGTTATAATTATATTCCTAACAACCAAAACCCGGGCGCATACCCCGGCGCATTAGCAAGATATGACAACCAAACTGAAATCTGTTCAGATTGTGGAACGACTGAAGCCTTGGTAGGTATGATGGCACCTCCAGAAGTTTTGTCTACTTGGGAACAGTCCGACCGTTCTTTCAAAGACTATCAGCAACTTATTATGAATACTAAAAGACAAATCCCTGAGATTATGTTTGGTAGAGGTCCTGAAATAGAAAAACTACGAAAGATACAGCAAGAGATGGACGAAAAGAACTCGGAAATATTAACTGAGGAAATGTTTGAACGTCGTCGTGCAGTTGCTAATACTCGGGAAACAGGATATAGATCTGATTACGAAACCCCTATGGCTATAAATCTATCTTATCAAAATTACCACAAGCCCTTTGAAGGCATAGGTAGTTTATTCGGTGCCGAATCTAAAGATAGTAAAGTTTTCGGAGTGCAACGACATGATGCCCACCGAGCAGGACTTCATTATGATTTACGATTAGAGCGAGATGGTATGCTTAAATCTTGGAGTATTCCTAAAGGTATGCCTACTGACAAACGTCATTTAGCCATCGCTACTCCTGACCACGCTATGTCATGGTTAGATTTTGATGGAGACATTCCTGAAGGCAGTTATGGTGCTGGTAAAGTATCATTAGATAATAAATCTACCTTCCAAACTGTTTCTTACAGTCCTAAAAAATGGGTATTTTATGTCAATGATGGCAAGTATCAAGGTAAATATACTTTAGTGCATTGGCAGGACAACAAGTGGTTAATCTCTCGTAATCGTGACCAAAGTATGTCAGCAGAAACTCGTGAGTTCAATGCATGGTATGACTTGGCTACCGAAAAACAACGTAATTATATTAAGCGATTAGGTGGTGACCCACATCCAGATCTTAATCGTCGGCAAGCCAGTAAATTAATTAATCAATTAGCACGGGAGAAAAAGGCTTTAGACCAAATAACTGTAGTTGTAGAGGAGGAGTAACCGTGTTTGGTGACCTCATTGGTTATGGTGACTATGGTTTTGTTTACGAAGACGAAACCGAAACCAATGGACCTGATGGCAGCGTAGTTAAAATTATGCCTATGAGTAATGTTTGTAATCAACAACAATATAATTTATTTAAACAATTAGAAAACCAACAAAATCAAGGAATCAGAACCCCGGGTTTACCTTTTGTCTTTGCCACTTTTCGTGGCCAGATGAATGCCAATGTCTTAAATGTATTAAGTTATGCTACCAGTGATGCACAGGCTAAATCTAAAATAAGGCGTGATTTTCCACTTAACAGTGAATATGGTATTGTTATTATGGAAAGATTGCCTTGCGTGGCTGCTAACCAATTCTGCGGACGAAATCTACGAGATACAAATAATCAATTAGAAGAACAATCGGTTTATGAATCCATGGTAACTTATCTTTATGATACTGGCTGGTGGGTGCGAGATCTAATTGACCCCCGAAATGTAGGATACAACATTCATGGCGAACCTGTTTGGTTTGACCCTATGGTAGCCCGTAGGCAAGGATTTCCCGGTTTTAGCCAAGCAGCGTTAGAACAATGTCATGAAGAAGTGGTAGCCTACCCTGCTTCTTATCGCAAAGCCATAGAAAGTGGAGAATACTTTACTCAACGACATGGGTATGGTTTATTTCACAGCGAAGCCATGAATGCTCATCTGTATAATCATCGTCTTGGCTGGAAGGTAGAGGGAGATATTAACTCTCTTAAAGAGCGTAGACCGAGTTTTCCCAATGCTATCAACTATGCTTCTCACAATTATACGCCTAAAGGTTTCCTTGGATTAGGAGATCTATTTGGTGCTGATAGTTATATTTCTCAAGATTATCCTCAATGTTATCTATGCGGACTTCCTGCTAAACAAGAAGTCTTAACGGCTGTTGGTATGAGAAACTTTTGTAGTAATAAATGTCGTGGTGAATACGAAGGCATAGATTATGGACCAGATGATTATTATGTTAGTCCTCCGTTAGAACATAAATTAGAAGTAGTGTCTTATGACCGTGGTGACGCAGATTATGATTATCGGCGTGATGCTAAAGCCACCATTAGTTGTCGTAACTGCAGTTTTTCCGAAGACTTATCCTTTTACCAACCTCACCAGAAACTTCGTGGAGATTGGCATTTGCAGCGAGATGAAGATGGCGATCAGATTCCTAAACAGTTTGTAGAAGATTGTGACCACGAAATGGAAGTTGTTAAATATATTTACTCTGACTGGGAATACCCCGGGGTTATTACTGTGCGATGTCGTAAATGTAACTTAGCAGACGAGATAAGAGTGGCTAACTTACCCGAAGGGTGCGATAATCGTGGTAAATCTGTGACTCCTATTTATTTCGGGGCTGAAAATTATAATTTACAAGCCTTGTTAGATATTTTAACTGACCGAGATTGGGACGATATTGAATGGTCTGATAACGAACCTCGTCCCAGAACTATAGGTCCTGACGATTGGGGTGAAGACGTAGAGTGGAATAATAAATATATTTCTACAACAGGTATCTTTTACTCTCCTGCGGGACGCATTGGTCTGCAGTTGCGATCTGCACAAGTAATGTCTCCGAACACTTGGTCAGGTATTTCTGGATTTTTGGACGCAGGCGAAACACCTTACGAAGCAGTGGTTCGTGAAATCCATGAAGAAAGTGGTTTACCTATGGAAGTAATTAAAACATGGAGATATCGTGTTATTTGGGATAATGGTTTGCACCGCACTTATTTGTTTTATGTAGATACGGAGTTTGAACCCGAGGTTAATGAGTTCAAATGGGAATGGGATGATTGGCGTTGGGACACTATGGACGCATGGAAACGAGTTCCTAATCTCCACCCCGGCATGATGGCCGCTTTACAAGAAGCCTCAGAGTAAAGCCTTTAGGTCATGAATAGGCCATTGTTGATTAACAGCAGTGACTTCCAAGTCTAACAAATCGGCTTGAATTAAATCTACTTGGGCTTCAGAAGAATCGTGACGACTGTTCCAGTGCACTTCCCAATCATCAGGATAGGTAAACTGTAGTCGCTCTCGTTGTAGGTCGTCATCAATATTAATTCTAATCAGAGTCCAACCAGCAGCCTTGAGTTTCTCGGCTTCGTTGATAAATCTAACATCATCTACAATCAGGTTCTCACCTTCGTGGTTAATCAAGTAATCAATCCACACATCTTCCCTGATTTCTCTCATCTTCATACCAATCTGTTGTAGCAACCTGCGATCTTTGTGAACCATACCAAACAAATCTGCAGCGATAGATTTAACTTTAGCAGCCAAAGAAATCTTTTCAAAGCCATGGTGTTCTACAAACCAATCAGCCAAAGTTGTCTTCCCGCTTGCCATCTTTCCACATATTGCTATTTTCATTTTCTATCACCTGTTATTGGAGGTTCGCACATTACACATACTAAATCTTTAGTGAGTGCTGGTCTGGGGTAGATAGTATCACACTTGCTACACCTTTCAGTTTCCATGTTATCCCATCTCCCTGCGACCTTAATATAACTTCCTAAAACAGCAAGGCTTTCAAAATAAACCATTTGGAATTAGCATTACCTTGAGTTTCTTTATTGTTTAACATATCGGTAAGTATTTGTTGTAATTTAGGTTTTTTAGATGCCTTTTTAATTACCCAATTAATCAACCATTTTCTTTTCAACATTTTCTGTAAGCGGTGAGAGTTAGTGAGTTCATTTCCAATCATTTCCCACAAGGCTTGTTGGTAGGCTGGACCTGTAGTGTTATCAATTTTATTATATTGAGCCAACAACTTTCCAGAAACCAAGGCATTACCAATACCTTCTCCAGTAAATGGGTCAATCAGGCTGGCAGCATCGCCCAGCAAAATACCACCTTCTACATAATTACACCGAGGATTGAGTTCACCTTCTCGTGGAGAACCTAAAGGCAACATCCACCCACGCAGACTCTTTTCAGTAGGTTTAGCATCTTTAAATCGGTGACTTAAGTGAGATTCTTCAGTAATCCATTTCAGCATTTGCTTAAGTTTAACTTGTTGGTCGTCCATATCTGCCAAAAGCATACCTACGCCAATGTTATATCTATTGGAACTTAACGGAAAGATCCAAAAGTATCCGGGCATGATACCATCAATAAAATGTATTTCAAAATCGCCTTGACTTCCAGAAATGTTAGACCAGTATTCTCTGACAGCAGAAGAATAGTGTTGTCGGTCTTGTCTTGGTTCTTGGTTTTGTGTTAAGATAGTCCGAGATACAGGGCAACTGTAGCCACCAGCACCTACAATTATCTTACCAAAATATTTTCCTTCAGTAGTGCGAACTCCATTCATGACACCGTTTTCACTTAGAGTAGCCAGCACCTTTTCAGTGCGAACTTCACCTCCATTGTCTATAACCATTTTAGTTGCCACTTCATAAATAGAATTATCAATTAAGCAACGTTCTAAAGAAAATGGCATCAACCGATCGTGTTCAGAAGTCAAAGGAATCCTAATTTCGTTTTGGTTGGGTGAACCTAATACTACTCCAGTAGACACAATACTCTTGACAGCATTAATTTTATCTTCCAAGCCCATTTCATAAAGTATGTTTAAGGCTTTACCAGTGATACCATCACCACATATTTTATCACGAGGAAAGGTTTTGGCATCTAAAAGTAAAACTCGTTTACCTTGTTGAGCATTAAAGTAAGCAGCACTACAACCAGCAGGACCAGCACCCACTATAATTAAATCCCACATATCCTCCATTTCTACACTCACCTTAATATAACTTCAGTTGTCTTGCCCCAGCAGCCTCGTGGTTGTCCATAGCCTCGGTCATGTAAGTTGGAATAAATTGTTTTAGAGGTGTGCTACCTTCGTAACCGTGATTAAGGTGGAAATCAAAAGCAGGGTCTAATATGTATATCTTGCCTGTATCTTTAGGAGATCTTACAATGCGTCCAAACATTTGTGTTAGCATAACCCCGGTTTGAAGTTTATACCAATTAGGATTGGCTTTCATCTTCTTGACGATTCTGACATCACCCAGACTTGGGAAGGGTAGTTTAGGAATAACACAGAAACCAACGCTACCGCCATCATATCCTTGATTAGCATAAGTGGATAAAAGTATTTGATTGCCGTCAGATTTATCAAAGTTCTCAAAGACACTATCTCGCTCTCGTGCACCTTTGCCGTGTTGCACTAATCTATCAGCCACACTACGGTCAATATGTTCAATAGCAGCCACTAAGTTCTTTTCAATTTCATCTGTATAGGGTAGAATCAATCCTTTTTGGTCAGGGAATTGTTTAGCGATGGCTACAATCTGTTCAGCAGTTTTCATATACTGTTCTTCATTTCGCTTGCTACGGTTAAGATTACCACCTCGTAAAGAAGTATAGATAGGTCGGTTTTCTACAGGGAAACTGCTATAATCAACTTTGATATAGGTTGTAGATTTAGGATTTAAGCCCAACTCTTCCATAAATATATCTGCATCAGCAATAGTTCCACTCATAAAGATACGACGACTACCCAAACCTAACAATAAATCTTTGCTTAGATGACTAATGTCCAGAGGCTTGAAGTTAAGATAAACAGGGTCATCTTCATTGTCGTATTGCCAAATAATATTTTGTGGGTTAGACTTTAGTTGTTCAATCAAGGTTTCTAAGTGCTTGGTAGTATTAACAGCATAACGAATAGTTTTATCATCATATTTCTTCTTGTCAATTTCTTGATGTATATGTTTGACCATCTTAGTAAGATAAGCAATCCAAATAGCAGCCCCCATCTTATGACGCTTTTCTTCAGTCTCGGGAGTGATACTTCCAATACGAGGCATTCCCCAAGTATTAGGAGAAGTAGATGGATTCCATGGAGTCAGCATCATATTCCGTTGATTCTGCATATTGATAGCCTTTTCATCAATGGCTTCCATGATTTCGTTAAAGGTAGGGATACCTAACAAACGTTCCATTTTCTTAATGCTCAGATCGAAAGAATAGAAATCAGCCATGTTGTGTGGTAGAGTATGGGCTTCATCAATAATCAATAAATCTCGTTGACGTAGATAAGCATCACTTTGATTCATACCCATTAGATAATGAGTATTTCCAACAAAGAATCTATTATGGTGGGCTTCATGCAAAGCACCATAGTAGTCACATAACTTATTTTTGCTAACACTCCAATCAATGCGTTTATTTTTAGTAGGTAGTTTGAAATCACACTTGAATCCGATATTGCTACAAGGTGCTAAATCAGCACTACAACCTCCAGTAGCCATTGGTAGTTTCATCTTGCGGGCTTCCACGGCTTTCTGGGCTTCAGGTTCAGACCGACAATTTGGCTCTAAATCTAATTCACAATCATAATTACCTTTACCCATGACAGAACGCATAAATGGCATTTCAGTTAAGTATTGTTTCTGTAATCCTTTCAGTGGGGTCACGATATAAGCATTGGCATCAAAGATTTTTGGAACAACCATGGCCATAGCAGATTTACCTGAACCTACAGGACACTCAATAATTATATTTTCGTATCCATCTTCCAAGGCTTGAGTAATCAAAGGAACAACTTGCTGTTGTTCTAATCGTGGCTGTGAGAATCTGGTGCCAGCAAAGAACTCGCTAACATCCCACAAAGGAACATTATTTTGTTTGACAATTACTTTATTATGTTTATTAGCGTTAATCATACCAAAAGATCGGTTTCCAATCTTACCTAATTGAGTAGCATCATATTCAGTAGCCTCAATAAAGTCATCTTCTTCTTCCTCTTCTGCTTCCAAAGTGACTATTTGTCCATCAACCCATAGTTTAAGATTAAATGTAGAACAAAACTTTTCCAGATTTTTAATTTTTCTACCACGAATGTCTACCCTGCCAGTATAACACTTGCGCTTCTTGTTCCAATACAAGTTATAGGTATCTTTTAGAATATCACGATAAGGCCAACAATTGCCACGCACGACGATATCAACGAACATGGTATCGCTTGGTTGTATCACCCTCTTATACTTTCATCAAACCCGCAAATATAAGTAGTCGTGAGGCTATAATTATGGTATGGCTGATGAAAATCTCCGTATTGAGTGGGGTGTTTCCAATGTTCCACACCCTCAAAAGGGCGATGGCGAAGATACTTGGTTTATCATCAATGATGCTCAATCTCCTGCGGCGGGTGTTTTTGACGGAGTAGGTGCATGGGCAGATGAGAACGTTAATCCTATTTATTGGAGTATGGCTGTAGCCGATGGTTGTTCTAATGCTATTATGGACGGCATTACTGGACCGATTGGTATTCTAACAGAGGGATATCGTAACGCTCAGCGTTCAGGTCACGAAGGAAGTTGCACGGCTTGTATTGCTATCAAGTCAGGACCTCGTAGTGTAGCAGTAGCCAATTTAGGTGATTCAGGAATAGCCCTCTATCGGGAAGGAGATTTAATCTTTGAAACCACTGAGCAAGAATATTTATTCAATTATCCTTATTCCCTCAGTTCTGAAAAAGATGCCAAACCTACCGACGCAGATCGTAAGTTGCTTACCAAACTGCAGTCAGGAGATATAATTATATTAGCCACCGACGGCCTTTGGGATAACTTATACCATAAAGAAATTAAAAAGTTCTTAGATGATGACTTAGCCCCTGAAGATATTGCGGCCAACTTAGCGGTCAGTGCTTTTCATGCTTCCAATGATGGTAAGCGATGGGCACCATTCAGTCAAGCCTCGGTAGAAAACTTATATTCGGCTGCACCATACGCTGAAGACCCCGATTTCACTCCACCGCCAGCACCTTTGGTTGACTACATGGGCGGTAAACCAGATGACATAACAGTAATAGTAGGTAGATTAACATGATTTTATTAGCCAGTTTATTTAACACACCAATCAACTTTTTCAAAAGCGAAGAAGTGCCCACAATTTTAGTCAAGATTAAAAATGGTATGGTTGAGCATCAACTACCTAACTGGTCAGGTGACACATGGACTTCCTATGGGTCGTGGTCATCATATTTGAATAAACCCTATGTCAAAAACCGAACTGAGGGTGCCACTGTTGGTAGTTATACTTTTACCAAGCATTGTGTCTTAATTCATGAATCTGACGATCCAAATGTCCCTGTGGGAACTAAATATGGTTCAGCCTGTCCTGCAGATATTGTGGCCAAAACCTGTCCTGAAAATGCTACTATAGTTAATGGTCTTTGTGAATGTGATAGTGGGTTTGAATTAGTTAATGGCATTTGCCAACCAGATAATTCTACTACTACTACTTCTGGACGTAGTGATAATGGGGATAACGATGACGACAACGATGACGATAATGGAGATAACGGCGGTTCTGATAACGGCGATAATGGTAGTAATGGAGATGACGATGAGGAATCAGGAACTCCTTGGCTACTCTATGGTGGTATAGGCGTAGTGGGCTTGTTAATTATAAGTAAAATGCTCTAACGAGATCCTTCAAAGGCTTCGTCAAAAGACCAATCTATCTCGTCAGCATCTTCTAAATCAGCCGGAATGTATTTCTTGGCTTCTTCTACTTCTTCGTCAGTCATTTCTACTAAGCGGTGCAAGGTTTCATCAAACCGAACAGGATTATCAAAATATTCTTCTACGCCATCACACCAACCACAGGTAGGACAGGGGCCACAGCACTCAACCTCACAATGAGTCCAACCATGACAATCATAGTGTGCAGCCCTAATACGGCGAGCATCTTCAGCAGTTTGTTCTGAGTCATTCCATTCTTCTTGACAAGTTAAACAGGTATCAGACCAAGAATCCGCCGGGATTATGAAAGCAAAATTAATTGAGTTCATTAAGATATCTTCTTGCTACCAACTATATGTATTTAGCGTTGTCGCTGATTTATCCTTTCCCCTGAGAAGTGCGCTTCTCTAATAAATCAGAAACCGAGTTCACGCATAGCATCTTCTTTGCTAACTTCGCCAGATTCCACGGCTTCAGTCATCACACCGAAGGGATAACATTCATCTTTCCAATCACAATAAGAGCACTGCCAATCACCCACAGGGGCAATACTACTCTTAGCAAAAGCAGCCATCTTGGTCTTAGTGAGTTCACCTTGAGCCTTGAGTTCCTCAAAGATTTCATCAGAATAACGAAGGCTAAAATCACGGTCAGGTGGTGAATCAGCCTTAAGTTTCTCGTAGCACTCTACATATCTGTCCAAGATGTTTTGAATAGTCAAACCTTGAATGGGTTGATGTAGCACTCCAGATTCTAATTGTAGCATAGGATCGGTTTGAGGTTTAATCAACCTGCCGTCCATAGTTTTAACTAAGATTTCACCATCATAGTCATTACTTAGTTCAATACGGAATTGATTAGTCTTACAAGCATCTACCAAACCATAAACAATGACAGCATATGGAATCTTAACTCCATAAGTTTCTTCTACAATCTTACGAGTATGCAGATACATTCCTGTTTGCATCAAGTGTTCCAACTTAGGATAACCAATAGGATACATCTTGTTGGCTTTGCCCAAGATTCCCTTTTCACTAAAATACCCACGAGTAGATTTAACTTCAATAGCCACAGCCTCGTCCACACTAATGTTAGTGATTCTACCGTATTCGTCCATATCAGCCATTCTCAACACAGCGTCAATTTCACCACTCATGTCTATTTGTTCACCATCGGAACAAACACCGATAGGTGCTTTAAGTTTAAGATTAGATGCCAAGAGAATACCTTGCTTCTCCCAATGTTGTTGCAGTTCTTCTTCGTAAGCATCACCAATACCAAAGCGAATCATGCTTAGGTCATCAGATTCATTAGTGCGTGGCACTCTCTTTTTACTATACCATACTTGTCGGTGGCACTTGCCAATCAACTTAGGGTTGCCTTGTTCATTTGTAATCTCACAAGATGCACCTGTAGGGTTCAGTCCACCTAAAGATACTCGTAGTCCACCGTTTCGCTTGCTGTAAATATAGTTTTGTATGGGGTCAAAATTGCTCATCATATCACCGTTTATGCTGCTAATTGTAGCAGTTATATGAACACTATCTGTCATCACCTATTTATAGTTGAAGGTTCAAATTAGAATTATGTCACGCTGGTTGAACTTGTATCAACTTGAAAAAGGCGAGAATACATGGACTACTCCCGCAGGAGAACCTATTGGCAGAGTCTATCGTGATCAGTTTTGGATAAATCTAAATGAAGTTCGTTTTGGAGAAGCAGAAAAAGTAGTAGATGGTATGTCAATTTTACGTTTTGAATATGTTAGCGAAAATCGTCCTAAGCCCTCGTTTTTAGATTTAGTTACTCCCAGTCGTATACCGCAAGAAGAACTGTCAGACAAAAGTGTCGGTTTCATCGGGGACGGAGGTAATAAAATTATCTTAGAAATAGAAGATATTCCCGTCCTGCCTGCCATTAAACATAATGTAGATATCGTTATGTTTGCTTTTGATGCTACGATTTGGGACACTGGTGGCGTAAACAAAGTATATCTAAGTCCATATATGCCTATCGTGCCTGAACTTCAGTTTCGGGACTCAATAAATGTGAAAGATATAAGTAGGTGAATCAGCCCATGATCCCTGTGCCGCTTGAGTTACTGGATTTCTGTGATGAGCAAGGCTTATCAATGGACGGTCATTTAATTGACAATCCTTTGGCCCTCAGTCTCACGGAAGCCCGTCAGTTTAACCCGAAATGGGTATTACGGTGGCGGTTAAGAAAATGCACTCGTTGTGGCACGGAGTTCAACATTTCACAGGAAGGTTTATATTACTGCTGTCATGATTGTCTTACAGACGGAGGCCCCTAAGATGAAAACTATCTCTGACGTAAAATTAGGTTTCAGTAAATCTACTGAAGTCATGGTAACTGCTACTGTAGACATGGAAAGTGGGGACAAAGATGATTTATATTTCGTGATGTTTAATATTTTAGACAATCCTTTGCGATTCGTAGTTGCTGTCGCAGGTAATTTCCGTGATTTCTTGGTGTCAAAAGGACATGATGAAGCCGAAATTAACCAATGGTTGGAATCCACCCCGGAAAAATACTTGCAGGAGATTGTTAAGTATCAAGTAGAGATTATGCAAGGGGCTACCGAGCGTGTGCGAATCCCTCTGGATTCCCAACAGAACGCCGACCAAGCCCGTTTAGTAGTTACTTCTATGATTGCTCAAGGTTATTTCAAGCAGATTTCTCTTTACGAGTTCCCTAACGAGGAAGCCGATCCTAAAGTTCAACGAGTGCCTACTAAAGATATGTCTCAAGATTTGAACATTATGTTAGATGTCATTAAGAATTGGGAGAACTTTAACTACGAAGATTTCATGAAGGAGATGGTGAAGCGATATGGCTGAAGACCAACCCGAGATGAAAAACATCAATTTAGATGATGCTCTCCAAATGTTTGCTGACCAAAACCAAGAGCCTGATGGTTTCTTGATGCGGTTAGTTGTTTTTGATGACGATGATGTAGATATATCTCCCTTAACTGTAAGTGTAGAAGGTTTGTGCATGACTCATGACCTCCAGTATCGTCGTGGCATGATTACAGATAAAAAGGGACAAAATTATACTGTTTTAGATATTGTAGGTATGGTAGGTTTCAATCGCATTAGTTCTACTTTGAAAAAGATTGATGAGTTGATGGGAGTTATCATTAGTTCCGCCATGAAAATGGGCTTACAACAACCTTCTCAGGCTGTGCACTTCCTGTGGACAGGCCCAGAAGAAGAATGAAAATATAAGTAGTCGTAACGATAATACTATCTTATGGACTTAAGTTTGCCAGTTGTTATCACTGCTGCAGCCATTAGTTCTATTGTAGCCGAAGTTATTCACCCTCATGTTTATGGTTTAGATTTGATTCCTTCTATTCGGTTTGAGATCGGAGATAATAAATATTTCCACATTCATCATTGGATTTATTCTTTAGCAGGATTATCTTTACTTTATTTCTTCCCCTTCCAGCGCACATGGGTTAATTCTACTTTAGCAGGATTGTTATTAGGGAACATGGCTCAAGGTTTGAGTTACAGCACTTCTCATTATGTGCTTTACGACCGTGAAAAGTTTGATATTGAACGTGCTACGGAGTGAGTAACGTGAAAATTGCTTATGGATTATCTGGCGAAGGCCGTGGTCACTCTACTCGTGCTATTACTGTAGCCCCATATTTATTGTTAGCAGGACATAAAATTACTTTCTTTACTTGTTGCATGGCAGTAGAACCATTACGAGAAGAAGGTTACATGGTAAACCAATTACCCACACCCCGGATTCAATATAATAAAAATGATAATCCCAGTTCTTTCAAGACCGCCCTTTACTATCCCAGTTGGTTTCTACAGAATCGTGGTAAGATTATAGATTTAGCAGACCATCTCAAAGCCCACAAATATGATTTAGTTATTTCTGATTACGAACCGTTGTTGTCAAGAGCCGCTAAGTTGGCAGGCATTCCACTAATTATCTATAACAACCAATCTTTCGGAACGCATTGTAAGTTACCTGCAGACTGTGACACTATTACTAATGGCGATCGTGTTGCGCTCAAACAATTAAATATAATTAACCGTATGATTTGTCCTGATGGTAATGTTACTATTGTAGCCAAAGCCTTGCCTGAAGAAAGTTTAGTCAAGAAACGAAATACATTTATGGTAGGTCCACCGATTCAGGAACGTTATCGTGGTAAGCGATGGTCGGGTTGGACGAGTGATTATATTATGGTTTATCACCGTAAATCCTTTTTGAGTAAGATGGACGAGATTGTTAAGTTCGCTCAAGATAACAATTGCACGGTAAAATGGTATGGGGCAGGTGATGATGCTGTTGATACAGATACCGTTAAGTTCTGTCCTGCAGGACAATCCTTTACTCGTGATTTAGAAAACTGTCGTTATTTGATAACTGCCGCAGGTGCGAGCACTATTGGCGAAGCCTGTCACATTGGTGCACCAATTATATTAGTTCCTGAGAAGCGACACGTTGAATCCGAACTCAATTCTAAATTAACATCTTTCTATTACCCTAATGCTTGCACTATAAGTATGGATTCAGTCAGTGCAGAAGCCCTAACTGAGATGTCATCAAGTTTACACGGCTTAGGAGAATGCCATGTAGAGAATGGTAGTTGGAAGGTAGCCGAGATTATCAATCAGTTCTTACAAGACTACTATTCAGCATGACTTACCTAATCGCTTGATATCTTCACGCTTCACCAAGCCTAAAGTAATATTAGATGTGCCATTGACATCTTCCACGCTAACTTTGAGATAGTCGGTGTCAGAATAGTCTTCAAAAACCAAACTACGGTTTGATCCTAAATCCAGTTGTAGACGCATAAGAGCATTGTAGTGTCGGAACTATTTGAATCTAATGGTTTGGAGGGCAGGCATTGTATTACTTAATTGATGCAATCAACCTTTCATACTACTATAGTTGTCGGGGTCTGTGCCCTTTTTATCTCTTTAGTGTCTCAGCGACTTCAGACTTGTGGTCGTCAGTCTCCCATGCTCTGCCCCCCTGCACCATAAAGGTATTCGGGAGTCCGCCTTCCTTTGCTCAATCCATGTATCGGGCCTTATACTCTGCAAAGAGTTCGTCAGCCAAATCATAAATGGAGTTTACAAGGTTCTGTGGTGCATTTTCAGCATCCATCTGAGCAGCAGTAAGGTGTGTAGCGTTGTTGATACACATACCGAGTGTAATGCGCTCTTGAGTGCTCATTTGTCCTTCGTCAAGGTCGCCAATGTAAACATTGACACCATCGGGAGTAGTGATAGTGATTTTAGCGTATTCTTGGGCTTTGTTGCCGTCAAGAACACCGAATCGCTTGCGAGCACCCACAGCAGACTTAAACTTGCCTGCGTAGCGACCACGGACATCGTATCGTCCGACTTCGCCTTGGTCGTTGCTAACTGCGTTTGGGCCTTTCAAAAAGTAGGCCAAAGTGCCGTCATCTCGTGTGTATTCTCGTGCTGCGTATCCATCTTTACAATTTACTTCAATCTTAACCATATTGGTCACCTGTATGAAAGAGTGATAGAGATTACCCTTATATACTTTTAGCAAAACCTGTTTGGTTGATGGCTAAGAGGCCAAAATTGCAGGAACATTGTTCCCATTCACCGTTGATTATCTTATTAGCATCTGACATCATACCCAGCAAATCCTGTTTGAGATCTTCTCTTTCAATAGGACTGATAGACTCATTAGATATCATGCGAGCCAATCTTTCTGTGCGATAAGCCATAGCCATGACATTAAGATTACCGCAATTACATCTATGATTGGGTAGAAAAATACCATCAATGTTTTCCCATGTCATATTATCTTCTCCACATTAATAGATTGATAAGTGCTACAATTACACATTTGACCATCTGAGATTTCCTGCATAGCATCAAATAATTCTTTTAATCGCATTATTCCATCGCTATCTAAATCTGACATAGTAGATTCTGTGCCCTGTTGGGCTAATTGTCTGAGCAACGCTTCGTGTTCCATAATGATAGCAGGTGTGTAATAATTACACCTATCACAACGTTCACCCATAGAGTAGATTGCAGTTGTCAGATATTTATACTTATAGTTGCATGGCTAATTTATACGCCTTAGTATTATCAGAAGGATAATGTAATCCTACACTCACCCGTGCATTAGCGATGCGATCGGCTATTCTGAAGAATTGGAAATAATGTAATGGGTGTTGTCGGCTTAGTTGCTTGGCAATAACATATGCTTGGAAGGCATGACCTGATGGGTAAGCAGGCGTTTTTGCAGTTTCGGAAGCACGGTAAGAACTATGTGCACCAATATCTGTATTAACTTGAGCAGGACGCAGACGATTATAGTAATGTTTGTAACTCATCATGACATCTTGAGTATCTTCTATAATTTGTTTTAGAAAATCTGGGTCATATGCTAAGCCTTTTTCATCCATATATTTAGTAAAGGCGTGTCTGGGACTGGAGTCAGTAAGTTCAAAGTATTCATAATCAGGTCGTTTCATTTTTCTCAAAACGGTAAGGGCTTCCCTGTATGAGTTCGGGAAATCGTCCGTCCGAGACGGCTTTTCGGGGAAGTAACCACCCATTCTCTATACTTCATTTTCCAACTATTTGTAGTTTATCATAGGTATTGAAGACATCTGGCACAAGATTAATATAGTCACAAAAAGAAATGTAATTCATGACTGAAACACCTACCATCTGGTCCATAGTTATTGAGCCAGATTATCAATGTGAATGGTTTGTAGGTGAGGTCTGGGTGGAATTAGCAGGACATCAATGGCGGGAAGATACTGTCGTAGATGTAGATCGCACCAACTTTGAGCGTCGTCTTGATGAACAAGTAAATATAATTAAAGATATGTTCCGCAACGGCACTCATGAAACCCTTTATGGATTTTAATCCAGTTTGATAATTTGAACGTTAATACTTTGGTGAGGAAATAAGCGCACTTCTTTCCATTTAGCGAAAGCATCTTCTCCGAAATATAATTTTAGTTGTCCGTTAGGTAATGGTAGGGTATCCAGCGGATCATACACGGGTTCAGTTATATCTAAGAAAGCCATTTGACTCATTTCCATGTTTTTGGACAAGCCATATTTACTTTCAGTGGGACGATATGGTATAACAGCAATCCAACCGTGTCGGTATCTGCCTTGTTTATCTGTTAAAGGTAATTGCATAATAGCATGGTAGAGATTTCGGCTTTGTCGGTTAGCATCGTATTCGTTGTCTACATCTCCCCGGTTTTTATTATATGATTCTTCCAATGTTTCGTATGTTTGTCCCCATTTGATTGGGCCACCCATACTATCAGATAAAGGTGTTATCAAGGTGTCATAATATTCAATACCATTTGCGTAATCATCAATTAAAGGACCTACAAACATAGATAAAGGATTCATGTTAATGTTTTGTCTCTTTTGCATTTCCCAACTTTCAGGAACTACTTTACCAAAATCTACAAT